>ERZ780207.206-NODE-206-length-73195-cov-16.422204_pt1 | contig 73195 bp, 59 predicted proteins | sample MGYA00510977_ERZ780207 | MGnify/ENA primary metagenome ERZ780207 (study PRJEB29588, sample SAMEA2151383) | human gut metagenome | biome: human gut; feature: human-associated habitat; material: faeces | place: Denmark | collected 2008/2010 ...
ATTCTTCTAAAATTCCGAAATACCACAAGCCCTAATGACCGATTTGGGTTAAACAGAATTGCATAGTTTATGATAAATACCTAACTTTGTAGGCTTGTTACACAAGAGGCATTTGTAAATAGTAAGACGAAAAAAGGAAATGAAGAAATCAATATATGATTTATTGAGCCGTAAGGGTGGCGCACCATTGAGTATGCTCACCGCTTACGACTATCACACAGCATGCACAATCGACGAAGCCGGTATCGACATGATACTCGTGGGCGATTCGCTCGGCAACGTGATGCTTGGCTACGAAAACACATTGGCTGTGACCGTAGAGGATATGATCCACCACGGTAAAGCCGTGTGCCGTGGCGCAAAAAACACCTTCGTGGTGGTGGATATGCCATTTATGTCGTATCAAACTTCGGTAAGCGACGCAGTGCGCAACGCCGGACGCATCATGAAGGAAACCAACTGCCAAGCCGTGAAACTGGAAGGCGGCGCGGTGTATGCCGACCGCATCAAAGCCATAGTTGAGGCAGGAATACCTGTGGTGGCGCACATCGGCCTCACCCCACAATCGGTGAACATGCTCGGCGGCTACAAAGTGCAGGGCAAGACGGTGGAAGCCGCTCAACACCTCATCGACGACGCAAAAGCGGTGGCAGAGGCAGGTGCTTTCGCCATCACGCTTGAGTGTGTGCCAGCCGCACTTGCACAGAAAGTGACGGAAAGCGTGCCAGCGTTGACCATCGGCATCGGCGCAGGCAATGGCTGCGACGGTCAGGTGCTCGTGTATCAAGATATGCTGGGCTACACCGACGGCTTCACCCCGAAATTCGTGAAAAAATACGCCAATCTTCACGAAGTGATGCTTGAAGCCTTCAAGCAATACAAGGCCGAGTGCGAAAATCGCACCTTCCCCACCCCAAGCAACACCTTCAAAATCAGCGAAGAAGTGCTTGAGAAATTATATTGAAAATCATATTTTAATAAATATATACACATTTACAGAAGCAACATGAAAGTTGTAAAAACAATTCAAGAGGCAAGAGAAATCATTGCCGCATGGAGAAAAGAAGGCCTCAGCGTGGGTTTGGTTCCCACCATGGGCTATCTTCATGAAGGTCACCAAAGTTTGATTGCAAAATCAGTTAGCCAAAACGACCGCACCGTGGTATCGGTGTTTGTAAACCCAATCCAATTCGGCCCCAACGAAGACCTTGAGGCATATCCACGCGATTTGAACCGCGATATGCAACTGGTGGAAGCCACAGGCGGCGACCTCATCTTCAACCCAGAGCCAAGCGAAATGTACCCACCACATTTCACCTCATTCATCGACACCACCGAGACCACCGAACTGCTGTGTGGCGCTGTTCGCCCCATCCACTTCCGTGGCGTTTGCACCGTGGTGGGCAAACTGTTCAACATCGTTCGCCCCGACCGTGCATACTTCGGTCAGAAAGACGCTCAGCAGTTGGCCACTATTCGCCGCTTTGTTCGCGACCTTAATTTTGGCATCGAGATTGTTCCATGCCCTATCGTTCGCGAAGCCGACGGACTGGCAAAATCGAGCCGCAACACCTACCTCAACCCAGCCGAGCGCCAAGCCGCGCTCATTCTCTCCAAGAGTTTGAAATTGGGTAAGGAAGCGATTGAAAATGGCGAAAAAGACGCAAAGAAGGTGATTGAAATCATCAAGGCGAACCTCGCTACCGAGCCACTGGCACGCATCGACTATGTGGAAGTGGTGGATTTTGAAAACATTCAGCGCGTGGACACCATCAGCGGCGAAACCCTCGTGGCAATAGCCGTGTATATTGGCAAAACACGCCTCATCGACAACTTCATTATCGGATAAAGCAAAGCACATGGAAATTACTCTTTTAAAAGCAAAAATTCACCGTGCTGTGGTCACACAAGCCGATTTGAACTATGTGGGAAGTGTGACCATCGACTCTACCTTGCTGCAAGAGTCGGGCATTTTAGAATATGAGAAAGTGCAGATTGTGGACATCGAAAACGGCAACCGATTCGAGACCTACACCATAGCGGGCGAACCTGGTTCGGGCATCATCTGCCTGAACGGAGCCGCCGCAAAATGCGTGAGCGTGGGCGACAAGGTGATTATCATGGCTTACGCCAACCTCACCCCAGAGGAAGCCAAAACGCACAAGCCAATGGTGGTGTTTGTGGACGACAACAACAAGATTGCACGAAAAGCCAACTACGAGAAGCACGGACTGCTGTGCGACCAATAATCCACTCGCAAAAGTATGCTACAAGGTAAAACCATCGTACTGGGCGTGACGGGAAGCATTGCCGCCTACAAGATTGCCAACTTGGCATCGATGCTGGTGAAGCAAAGGGCTTCGGTGCACGTGATTATGACACGCAACGCGTGCAACTTCATCACCCCCACCACGTTTGAAACCCTCACAGGCAACAAATGCCTCATCGACACATTCGACCGCAACTTCGAGTTTCAGGTGGAACACGTGTCGCTCGCACAGAAAGCCGACCTCTTTTTGATTGCGCCAGCCACAGCCAATGTGATAGGCAAACTGGCACACGGCATTTGCGACGACATGCTCACCACCACCGTGTTTGCCACTAAAGCGCCCAAACTGGTGTCGCCAGCGATGAACACCAACATGTGGGAAAACCCCATTCTCCAAGACAATTTGGCCACCCTCAAGCATTACGGCTACGACATCATCAGCCCTGCTTCGGGCCGACTGGCCTGCGGCGCTGTGGGAAGCGGCAAAATGCCTTCGGAAGAGGTGTTGATGAGTCATATCCTGCTGCATGTGGGCAAGGAAAAAGACATGCAGGGCAAGCACATACTTGTAACTGCAGGCCCCACACAAGAGGCTATCGACCCTGTGCGATATATCACCAACCACTCAAGTGGCAAAATGGGATATGCCTTAGCGAAAATGGCGGTGATGCGTGGCGCGAGCGTAACGCTCGTGTCGGGTCCGGTGAACATTGAGCCATTTATCGGCATCGACGTGGTGAACGTGAAAAGCGCCGCCGACATGGCTGAAGCCGTGGCAGCAAGAAGCGAGGCAAGCGACATAGTGGTGATGTGCAGCGCTGTGGCCGACTACACCCCCACGCACTATTCCGCGCAGAAGGTGAAAAAGAGCGATGGTGAACTGTCGATTCCATTGGCACGCACCACCGACATTCTCCACACGCTCGGAATGAAGAAAAAAGAGGGTCAGATGCTTGTGGGATTTTCAATGGAAACGGAAAACCTGATAGAAAACTCGCGCAAGAAGTTGAGCAAGAAAAACGCCGACATCATTTGCGCCAACACCATCGCCGACGGTGGTGACACAGGGTTTGCCGTGGACACCAACCAAGTGACACTCATCACCGAAACCGAGGTGATAACGCTGCCCCTCTGCACAAAAGAGGAAACAGCCGACCTCATATTGTCGCACATCGTAGAACTTCAGAAAGAAAAATAATCAGCACATGCGTCTATTGGTAGATATTGGTAACTCCACCACCGTGATGGCGATTGCGAAAGCCGACGGAAGCATTGAAAGCACTTGGCGATTTAAAACGCAGAAAAACGGAACGGAATACTTTTTCCGCAACGAAATCATCGGCGGACTTACGCCCCGAAGCATCACACCCTCGCAAATTGAGGCGGTGGTGGTGAGTTCGGTGGTGCCTGAGGTGAAAGAGGAATTGAGCGAGGCGGTGATTTCGGTCATCGGCAAGGCTCCACACTTCTTCAGCGTGTACGATGCCAAACGCGTAATCAACATAGATGTGGAATCGCCCACACAGTTGGGCAACGACAGAGTGGCCGACGCTATCGGTGCTGTGGCTTGCTACGGTGCGCCGGTGATTGTGTTCGACCTGGGCACAGCCACCACCGTGGGTGTGGTGAACAAGGATAAATGCTTCATTGGCGGCATGATTATCCCCGGCGTGAAAACCTCGCTGAGCGCACTCACCACCAGAGCTTCACAACTCCCCACCATCAATATCGAGAAACCAAAACACATTATCGGCCGCAACACCATCGAATGTATGCAAAGCGGCATTATTCACGGCACAGCGGCAATGATCGACGGCATTATCAGCGACATTCTGCCCTCGTTCGGCAATCAGCCAGTGAAAATTGTAGCCACTGGCGGTATGTCGAAGCAGATCATGCCCCATTGCAAACACGAAATCGCCGTTGAGCCACATCTTCAATTTAAAGGCATATTTCACGCCACTAAAGAGTTATGAGAGTAGTTATCATAGGTTCAGGAAACTTGGCAACACACCTTTCACTCGCATTGAAGGGTGCAGGAGTGGAAGTGGCACAAGTGTATGACAGAACATTGGCACATGCACTGACGCTTGCCGACAGGCTGGATTGCGAAGCTATCTGTACAGTTTCGGATATGGTGGTTGATGCCGATGCGTATATCATCGCCGTGAAAGACGATGCCATCGCCTCCGTGGCTAAGCAGATAGCCAGTGCGGCGCAGAATGGCGTGGTGCTGCACACGGCTGGAAGTGTGCCGATGGCGGTGCTCGACGGTGCGGCAAAGCATTACGGCGTGTTCTACCCTATGCAGACGTTCTCAAAAACGCGCGAAGTGGATTTCAAGAGTGTGCCATGCTTCATCGAGGCATCAGACAGCGAGGCGATGGCGGTGATTAAGGCAATGGCGCAACAAGTGTGCGACACGGTGCAGGAAGCCGACTCACACAAGCGCGAACGCCTGCACTTGGCTGCGGTGTTTGCCAACAATTTCACCAACCACTGCTACCGCTTGGCGGAGCAGATTCTGGAAGCGGAAGACCTTGATTTCAAACTGTTTCTGCCACTGATTGCCGAAACTGCTAACAAAGTGCAAACCATGCAGCCGAAGGAAGCACAAACCGGCCCAATGGTGCGCTACGACGTGAATGTGATGAACAAACAAATGAACATGCTCACCGACGAGCGCATGAGAGAAATCTACCGCCTCATGGCAGAAAGCATCCACGCCGACTACACCCCCACTCCCACAAATTCCACAAATTCATAAAACCGCCCCCCTCAACAAACAAAACCCCTCACACAGATTCAACAAGATTCAACAAACCCACATATCCGTATAATCCGTGCAATCTGTGTTCTAAATAATCAGCCACAAATTAGCACAAATTTTCACGAATAATCTTCTTGTTGAATTTCGTTGAATCTGCGTGAGCCTTGATAATATGCGATGATTCATGCCCATCACAATAAGCGAGGGCACAAATCGCATCACAACATATGGACTGTTTCAGCACAAACACCAATGTATCAACGCATTGGAAACACACCAGAAGAACCGCCCCATTGGTATGTAGGCGTACTATAATCGCATCATCTTTAGTTTACTCCAGTGACCAAAAGATGCTTGAACGAACGCCAAACGCTCACTTCTAAAAACTTGTTGTAAATTTATTAAAATATGATTGTGCATAATAAATATTCTCCAAGCGTTTTATATTTGAATGCGCAAAGATTAACTATGGAGCAGGATGTCTGAATTTATCATTGGCTTGTACTCGATAAATATATATTGAATCATATTGTTGTCCATAATATGTCGGGACAATGGGTGTTTGCGGTAAAGATGGCGCACAATCATGCAAATCCGACAAATATGGAGAATAATTTAGTGATTCGATTTTCCGCATATATGAAAGAATATAATCATATCGTTCATAGTTCAAAGTGTCTACATATTTTAAGATAGAAGCCGATTCATAGACTCCTCGTTCTACTTCTTCGGTCAAGAAGTGCAACATTTGTTCTTTGTCTCTTACATAATCAATACCTTGAGGGTGGCATCCCTCACCTCCAGGTATACCACACACAAACTCAAACGGTTCTGACCTTTCCCAATAATAATTACAATAATACGCAGCAACAGCTATCAGTATTCCTATAACCATTATTGCCAAAACATGTTTTCTTTTAAAATGTTTCATCTCATGCCTCCTGTTCTGAAATAGTATGTAGCCACAGGAGCACGGCGTGTGCGCCCCAACGGCTTTCATTAGCCGTTTTTTGGTGTGGCGATATGGATTACTGTCTGTCATGACACGAAGGATTTTTGGAACGCTTATTGGCAAAGGTATGTAAAATTATTGAGAAACAGACCATTTAGCCCACAAATAATTCGTGAAAATTTGTGGCTGGCTTTAAAACCACAAAATTCACTATTCACACAATTTTTTTACAAAGATTTTTTTGCCACGAATTAACACAAATTCCCACAAATAATCATCTTGTTGAATCTCGTTGAATCTGTGTGAGCCTTTGGAAGCAAAGGAGCGGAGAGCCTCTGTGAGATTTCCCACCCACAAAGAAAGCCTGTGAGATCTGTGCGATCTGTGTGAGCCCAAGGAAGCAAGGGGGGGGTAATAAATTTGGAATGGATTCCGAAAATATTATAATATTTTTGGATTCTATTCCGAATTTCTTATAAGATTTTTGGATTCTTGAGCGAAAACCACTATTTTTGCACATATCATTCTGCGTTTTTCTATTATCTGCACAAGATTCTAATTACACTATAAAAGCCCTATGATACAGCGAACACTTCAGGAAAAAATAGCCTCGGTATTAAATGGCAAGAAAGCCGTCACCATTATGGGAGCGCGACAAGTGGGAAAATCCACTTTGCTAAAAATGATGTTAAGCGACAGGACTGATGTCATGTGGTTTAACGGCGACGAATATGATGTGAAAGAACTGTTTAGCGACATCACTTCCACACGCCTTCGCAGCATCATTGCTGACCATAGGATTGTGGTGATAGATGAGGCGCAGCGAATTCAAGACATCGGATTGAAAATCAAATTAATCACCGACAACATTCCTGGTGTGCAAGTGATTGCCACCGGAAGCAGTTCGTTTGAACTTGCCTCAAAAATCAACGAGCCACTTACGGGCAGAAAACGCGAATACAAAATGTTTCCTCTCACTTTTGGCGAGATGGTGAATCACACCAATTTGCTCGAAGAATTGCGAATGATTCCGCACCGAATGGTGTATGGGTATTACCCAGAAGTGGTGGAGTCGGTGGGAGAAGAACGAGCTGTGCTCAAGGAACTGTCGGAATCGTATCTTTACCGCGACATCCTTTCTTTCGACAAGATTATGAAATCGGAGAAGCTGGTTAAACTTTTGCAAGCGTTGGCTTATCAGATTGGCTCGCAAGTGAGTTATAATGAAATTGGGCAAACCGTGGGGCTTGACTCAAAAACGGTGGAACGATATATCGACATTCTGGAAAAATCATATATCATTTTCCGATTAAAGTCGTATGCGAGAAATTTAAGAAATGAACTGAAAGCCAGCCGAAAAATATATTTCTGGGATTTGGGAATACGCAATGCAGTGATTGGCAACTATTCACAGGTGGAGAGCCGCACAGATGTGGGCAATTTGTGGGAAAACTTCGTGATTGCCGAACGCTTGAAAAAGAATCACTATGACGGCAGTTATGCCCAATCGTGGTTTTGGCGCACGCAGCAGCAAAAGGAAATTGACTACCTGGAAGAGGCCGACGGAGAAATAAAGGCTTTTGAAATCAAGTGGAACGAGCGTAAAGCCAACACTAAATGCCCCGTAATTTTCACAAAAGCCTACCCAAATACCGACTACAAAGTCATCACCCCTAAAAATATCGAATCAATATTGCTATAGATGCGAGAGGGATTGAAATGTTGACGCACCCATAACCTCACCCCAAAAGACACAAATTCGTGGCTCGTTTTAGAACCACGAATTTCACGAATCACACAAATATTTTTTTGTAAAGATTTTTTCTACCACAAATTTCCACAAATAATCTTCTTGTTGAATCTCGTTGAATCTGTGTGAGCCTTTGGAGAAAATCAGCGGAGAGCATCTGTGAGATTTCCCACCCACAAAGAAAACCGTGAGATCTGTGCGATCTGTGTGAGCCCAAGGAAACAAAGGAGCGGAGCCTCCGTGAGATTTTCCACCCACAAAGGAAAACCCTGTGAGATCTGTGCGATCTGTGTGAGCCCAAGTCCACTAACAGTGCGAATCGTGTGGTGAATGTGCGATGCTATTTTGCAGCCTTCTTTGTGGCGGTTTTGCGTGTGGTGGCCTTGCGCGTAGTCTTTTTGGCCGCTGCGCGGCGCACCGACGACTTTGAGGCGTTTGCCTCATCAGCCACAATCTCGCGACAGTCGGCAAGGGTGAGTTCCTTGGCATCTTTGCCTTTCGGAATCTTGTAATTAGCCTTCTTGTAGCAGATGTACGGACCGAAGCGGCCGTTCAGCACTTGCATATCGGGTTCCTCGTCGAAGGTGGCAATCACGCGTTGCTCTTCGTTTTTGCGATAGTCAACAATCAGTTGCTCGGCTTCCTCAAGGCTAATCGTTTCGGCGGTGAGTCCTTTTGGAATGCTCACAAACTTGCCGGCGTGGCGAACGTACGGACCGAAGCGGCCAATCGATGCCACCACATCTTCGCCCTCAAACTTGCCAAGTGTGCGAGGCAACTCAAAGAGCATCAAAGCCTCTTCGAGGGTGATGGTCTGCATACTCTGGTCGGCATGGAGCGATGCGAAGCGGGGCTTTTCGCCATCTTCGTTGGCATTGCCCAACTGCACGGCAGGGCCAAAGCGAGTGATTTTCACCGACACAGGCTTGCCAGTCTTGGGGTCGTTGCCCAAAATGCGTTCGCCCACCTTGTGCTCCAAGCGCAAACTTGCCACGCTCTCGATGTTGGGGTGGAAATCGTCGTAGAAATGAGCAATCGAGTCGGTCCACTGCGTAATGCCTTCAGCCACGTTGTCGAAGTCGTTTTCCACATTAGCGGTGAAGTTGTAGTCGATGATTTTTGGGAAGTATTTGATTAAGAAATCGTTCACCACCATACCCACATCGGTAGGAATGAGTTTGCCCTTTTCCGCGCCGGTGAGTTCGGTCTTGGTCTTGGTCGAAATCTTCTTGTTTGACAGCGTCAGAACCTCGCAAGTGCGTGATTCGCCCTTGCTTTCACCCTTCGCCACATAGTTGCGCTGCTGAATGGTGGAAATGGTAGGCGCATAGGTAGATGGGCGGCCGATGCCCAATTCCTCCATACGGCGCACGAGCGACGCTTCGGTGTAGCGCACTGGCTGCTGGGTGAAGCGCTGGGTGGCTTCAATCTTTTTAGGAGTCATCTGTGTGCCTGCCACGATAGGTGGAAGCATGTCGGTGCCCTTTTCGCCGGTCTCGTCGTCGGTCGATTCGGTGTACACCTTCAAGAATCCAGGGAAGGTGACCACTTCGCCAGTGGCAGAGAAATGCTCCTCGCGGTTGCTGATTGAAATGTCCACTGTGGTCTTTTCAATCTTCGCGTCAGCCATTTGCGAGGCGATGGTGCGCTTCCAAATCAAGTTGTAGAGTTTCTTCTCTTGCGCTGTGCCCTGAATTTCGTGTTCGGAAACGAAGGTTGGGCGAATTGCCTCGTGCGCTTCCTGTGCACCGCGGCTCTTGGTGGTGTATTGACGGCGCTTGTAGTTGTCGTCGCCATAGTTCTCCTTCACCTCCTTGGCGATAGCGCCGAGGGCGAGGGTGGAAAGGTTCACCGAGTCGGTACGCATGTAGGTGATGCGACCAGCCTCGTAGAGCGACTGCGCCACACGCATGGTCTGCGAAACCGAGAAGCCCAGTTTGCGGGCCGCTTCCTGCTGGAGGGTGGAAGTGGTGAATGGTGGTGCTGGGCACTTGGTGAGCGGACGCAAATTCACATCGCTAACGGCAAACGAGGCATCTTTACACGCCTCAAGGAATGCCATGGCATCGTCGCGGCTATTAAGGCGGCGCGACAGTTCTGCCGACAGCGTGGCATCGGAGCCAAGCGGCTGCATGGCACTCGTCACACGGAAGTATGGCTCACTCTTGAAATCGGCAATCTCCTTCTCGCGGTCGGCAATGAGGCGCACAGCCACACTTTGCACACGGCCAGCCGACAGACCCGGCTTAATCTTGCGCCAAAGCACTGGCGAAAGTTCAAAACCCACAATGCGGTCGAGCACACGGCGCGCCTGCTGGGCGTTCACCAAGTTGATGTCGATATTGCGAGGGTGTTCGATAGCCTCAAGAATGGCTGGTTTGGTGATTTCGTGAAACACGATACGGCGCGTGGTTTCGGGCTTCAAACCAAGCACCTCATACAGGTGCCAAGCGATAGCCTCTCCCTCGCGGTCCTCATCGGATGCGAGCCACACCATCTGTGCCTCTTTCGTTGCTTTTTTCAAATCGGCTACACAGCGCTTCTTGTCTTCAGGGATTTCGTAGATAGGGCGGAAACCGTGTTCCACATCAATACTGAAATCGCTCTTGTGCAAGTCGCGAATATGGCCTTGACTTGCCATCACCTTGTAGTCTTTTCCAAGATATTTTTCGATAGTCTTCGCCTTAGCAGGAGACTCAACAATTACTAAATTCTTTGGCATATTATAACCACTGTTAAATAAATTCAAGCCCAAAATTGCAGGCTCATTCTGAAATTCGGGTGCAAAATTAGGCAAAAAAAGCCAACTTACTATAATAATGTGTGTTTTTTTTATTTTTTTCACCCCTGTAGAGCCCAACAGCAAGTGCATTTTTCACCCCCACCACCCCCCTCTTCACCCCACAAATCCCCCACAAAAAAATCCCAATATTGAAAAATCACATGTGCATTTTATCACTTGTAAATAAAATTCCAGCAATTTCTGCTCAAATTTTATTTACACTTCACAAATCCAGCAAAATTCACCATATTTTTATTTACACACCACAAATTCCCCACACCCCCACCATCCCAAAGTAAATTGTTATTTTTTGGGTGGGGGATTTGGGGATGGTGGGGGGAATTGGTATATTTGTGGTGATTTTTTTATTCCAAATCGGTCATTAGGACTGATGGGCGATTTGGGTTTATTGATAAATGTAATTTTTTTGATGATGAAAAGGATTTTGATTGGGCTGCTTTTGGCGGTGGTGTGTGTGAATTTGGCTTGGGCTGATGGTGAGTTGGGGTTGGCTTTGGATGCGCTTAACAATCCGAAGGCGCAGCGTGTGCTGGTGGTGTCGCATCGTGGTGACTGGCGCAACGCTCCCGAAAATTCCATTCCTGCGATGCTGAATTGCGTGGCGATGGGTGTGGATATGGTGGAAATCGACTTGCACATGACGAAAGACGGGCACTTGGTGCTGATGCACGATAAGAAGGTGGACCGCACCACTAATGGTAAAGGTGAGGTTAAGAATCTCACGCTGGCGGAAATCAAGCAGTTGCGTTTGCGCAATGGCATGGGGCGTGTGACCACGGTGCAGGTGCCTACCATGGAGGAGGTGTTTGCCGCTCTGAAGGGCAAGGTGCTTATAAATGTGGATAAGGGTTACGACTATTTCGATGAGGTGTATGCCGCAGCCCGTCGTCTGGACATGGTTGACCAAATCGTGATTAAGGCGAAGGGCAGATTGCAGAAGATTCAGAAGGAGAAAGGCGATGTGATTCAAAAGTCGATATTTATGCCGATTGTTCACCTCGATGTGGACAGGGCGGAGCAAGTGCTCGACGAGTTTTTGGCTATTCGTCCGGTGGCTGTGGAGTGCTGTTTCAAGACGGTTACACCCACTGTGGAGCGATTGCTGAAGAAGATTGACGACGCTGGCGTGAAGGTGTGGATCAACACGCTGTGGCCGTCGCTCAACGGCGGACACGACGACGACCGTGCCGTGATTGATGGCGACCCCAACGGCGCATGGGGCTGGGCATTAAATCACTACGCCCAATTCCTGCAAACCGACCGTCCAGCCTTGCTCATCGAATACTTGAAGCAGCAAGGAAGAAGATGAGGAAGCAGAGGTTAGAAGTTAGAAATTAGAAATTAGATAAATCGAGGTTTCGAAAATTCGAAGATTCGAATGATTCGAGATTTTGAAAATCCGGAAAAAAGAAAACGCCCAGATTTTGGGCGTTTTTCTGTTTGATATGTGGGGAATTTTATTTGTTGCGGGTGATGATGTAGCTGAAGATGGATTTGAAGGCGTCCACTGTTTCACTTGCAGGAAAGTCGGCGAGCAGAGCCTCAGCTTCTTGGCGCAGGCGTTCCATGGTGCGGAATGCGTAGTCGATGCCACCAGCAGTTTTGGCAAACTCCACCAGTTGGTTGATTTCCTCGTCGTTGAGTTCTTGCTTGTGCGCCAACTTGTTCATTTCCTCGCACTCAGGCAATTCCTTTCTGCCAAGGGCGTAGATGAGCGGCAAGGTGATTTTTCCCTCGCGCAAATCGTTGCCTGTGGGCTTTCCTACTACTGGGTCGTGGAAATAGTCGAAGGTGTCGTCCTTGATTTGGAAACATTGACCTAAAAGTTCCGCAAAGCGTTTCAACTTCAGGAGCGATTCGTCGTCGGCTCCTGCGGTGATGCCACCCACTTCCACGCAACTGGTGAAAAGCGATGCCGTTTTGCGGCTGATGATGGTCATATACACCTCCTCGGTGATTTCACGGCTACGGGCGTTGTCGATTTGGTCGATTTCTCCCATCGCCAAATCCGCACCCATCGTAGAGAGCGAGTTGAGCACACGAATGTCGCCAGCACGCACAGCGCACGAAAGCGCGCCACTCACGAAAAAGTCGCCCACGAGCACAGCCACGTGGTTGTCCCACACGCTGTTCACTGTAGGCAGCCCACGGCGCGACATGCTTTGGTCGATCACATCGTCGTGAATGAGCGAAGCGTTGTGCAGGAGTTCGATGGCGGCACCGGCGTTGAGCACACGCTCGTTGATACCATTAAAAAGTTTTGCGCTCAGCAGCACCAGCACTGGGCGTATTTGCTTACCCTTAGTGCGCAGATAATCAGTAACTATGTGATTAGTGAGCGCACTTGGACTTTTTAGAGTGTCGGCAATGATTGCGTTGAGCTTCGCCAATTCTGGCTTAATCGTTTCTTGTATTTGGTCGAGTTTTACCATTTGAGTGCAAAAGTACGAATAATTCTGATTATGTGGGGATTTTTGCGGTTAATAGTTGCAAAATTTCTTGGTGTGGTGCAAAAAATGCGGAGCGATTTATGGGCTAAAATTTCAATAATCGGGGAAAAAGGAGTAATTTTATCAAGCCGAAAGTTTTCGGCAACAGGCAATAAACAAAGAAATTAATAATGAGCGACAAAAAACGACTTTTCGTTCTCGACGCATACGCGTTGATTTTTAGAGCATATTATGCGCTTATGCGCAATCCACGCTTTTCGAGTGGAGGCATCGACACCTCGGCGGTGTTCGGTTTTGTGAACATTCTGCAAGACCTTTTAAAGCGCGAAACACCCACCCACATAGCCGTGTGCTTCGACCCAGGCGGAAAGACCTTTCGCCACGAGGAATACGAGCTGTATAAAGCCAACCGCGACGAGACGCCAGAGGGTATCAGGGTGGCGGTGCCGTATATCAAGCGCATACTGGAGGCGTATCGCATTCCGGTGTTTGTGAAAGAGGGCTACGAGGCCGACGATGTGATTGGTTCGCTCTCGAAAATCGCTTGCCAACACGGTTTCGAAACCTATATGGTGACGGGGGACAAGGATTTCGGGCAACTGGTGAACGACTGCACGAAAATCTACAATCCCGGCAAAAATGAAATCATGGGCGTGGAAGAGGTGAAGGAGAAGTATGGTTTGACCGATCCTATCCAGGTGATTGACCTGCTCGGACTGATGGGCGACTCTGCCGACAACATTCCCGGCTGCCCCGGCGTGGGTCCGAAAACGGCGGAAAAACTCATTCAGCAGTTCGGCTCCATTGAAAATCTGTTGAGCCACACCGATGAACTGAAAGGCGCATTGAAGGCGAAGGTGGAAAATAATGCCGAGCAAATCAGGCTGTCGAAGCACCTTGCCACCATCAAGACCGATGTGCCACTCGACTGGGACGAGGAAGCACTGAAGCGTGTGCCCGTGGATTTTGTGGCACTGCGCAAGGTGTTCAACGAACTGGAGTTCCGCACGCTCACCAAACGCATCATCGACCAAGGCGAGGCGAATGTGGGACTTGAAGGCACGGTGCAACCATTGCCCGAAAGCGGTGTGCAAGGTTTGCTCTTTGCCGATGCCGCACATGTCGCACCCCAAACCACGGCAAAGACCATCAAAAGTTATGACTGCGACTTCCGCTTAATTGCCGACTTCGACGAGGCCGCCGCCTATGTGCAATCGCTGCTCGACAAGGAGCGCGTGGCGGTGCATATCGTGTCGGTGGGCGACGAGGCGATGAATGCCAATATCCTCGGCTTCGCCATCTGCCCCGAACCCCATAAGGGCGCATATTTGGCGATGGACGGATTCGGTATGATGATCGACTCGGTGAAGCCGCTCTACGAAAGCGACGTGACCATCTGCTCCAACGATGTGAAGCGCGACATGGTGATGCTCCACGAGAAAGGCGTGAATTTCACCGCTCCATATTTCGACACCTCGGTGGCGCACTATCTGCTTCAGCCAGAGCGCGGACACAGCATTGCGCAGGTGGCGCAGGAGTTGCTCGACTACGAGGTGATTGCCCCCGAATCGTACCTCGGTCCGAAAGGCCGTGGGCAGAAAAAGATATTTGAGGTGAATCCAGAAAGACTCACTCCGGTGGCGTGCGAGCAAGCCGACATCATTCTCGCCTTGCCCGATGTGGAGAAACGCCTACTGGAGAAAAACGATATGACGCACCTGCTCACCGACATTGAGTTGCCGCTGGTGAAGGTGCTTGCCAAGATGGAAATGGCGGGCGCGCGCATCGATGTGAAGGCACTCAACGAATATGGCGAGGTGCTCACCGCCAAGATGGACAAACTGGAGCAGGAGTGCTTCGAGGCCGCTGGCGTGCTTTTCAACACCGCATCGCCTGCACAGGTGGGCGAAGTGCTGTTCGACCGTCTGCACCTCGACGACAAGGCGAAAAAGACCAAGACGGGGCAATACTCCACCACCGAGGAGGTGCTGGTGAAGTTGCGCGACCGTCACCCTCTGGTGGATAAGATTTTGGAACTGCGTGGCATACGCAAGATGCTCTCCACCTATGTGAAGGCATTGCCACAGCTAATCAATCATCGCACAGGGCGCATTCACACCACTTACAACCAAACCGTGACCGCCACAGGCCGCCTGTCGTCGACCAATCCGAATTTGCAAAACATCCCGGTGCGCGACGATATGGGCCGCGAAATCCGCAAGGCGTTTATCCCTGCCGAGGGCAATGTGTTCTTCAGCGCCGACTATTCGCAAATCGAACTTCGCCTGGTGGCGGATTTCAGCCACGACGAAATCATGCTCGATGCTTTCCGTCACGGCCACGATATTCACGCCATCACGGCGGCGAAAATTTACCATAAGCCTCTTGAAGAGGTCACTGCAGATGAGCGCCGAAAGGCGAAAACCGCCAACTTCGGTATTCTTTACGGCATTTCGTCGTTCGGATTGTCGGAACGCCTCAACATTCCACGCGCCGAGTCGAAGCAACTCATCGACGGCTATTTCGCCACATTCCCAAGCGTGAAGGCGTATATCGATCGCAGTGTGGCGCAGGCGAAGGAAAAGGGCTATGTCACCACGCTGTATGGCCGCCGCCGTATGTTGCCCGAAATCAATTCACGCAACGCCGTGGTGCGCCAGTTCAGCGAACGCAACGCCGTGAACGCCCCAATCCAAGGCACCGCCGCCGATGTGATAAAGATTGCGATGATTGCCATCGACCGCCGTTTTGAGCAGGAAGGCATCAAATCGAAGATGATTCTACAGGTGCACGATGAATTGAACTTCGACGTGCTGCCCGCCGAGCTGGAGAAGGTGCAAAAGATAGTGGTGGAGGAAATGGAAAACGCCTACCACGGCAACGTCCGCCTCACCGCCTCCTACGCCTCCGCCCCCAACTGGCTCGAAGCCCACTAATCCAAAAGTCAAGGAGATTTTTCATAGAAGTTAAGGAGATTTTTTCATTGAAGTCAAGGAGTTAAGAAGTTAAAGAAGTTAAGACGATAGTTTTGGCTTCGGAAAAGCCACTTGCCACGAGATGGCGAACGGAAACACCGATTTATAAATCGGTGTCTTTTCATTGCTTGCGCTATCTGTCCCCTGATGTGGCGTGTGTTTTTGCAATTCAGTTGCATGAACTTTGGGGTATATTTGCAGCGTGAAACTGTAAAATAATACTACGATATGGACGAATGTAATATGCATCAGCACAGCTGCGGCTGTCACGAACATCAGCACGAGCACTCACACGCTTGTGGCTGTGAGCATCACCACCATGAGGGTGCTGTGAAGTTGGGAGTAATTAAGATTGGCGTTGCCAGTGTGCTGCTGGCGGTGGCTTGGGCTGTTGAAGCTCACACCAGTCTGCCCACTTGGGTGTTGCTCCTTGTATATTTGGTGCCTTACCTTGTGGTGGGTGCCCAAACGCTGCGCGAGGCGGTGGAGGAACTTTTCAGCGGTCATCTGCTGGGCGAGAACTTCCTGATGTCGATTGCCACCATCGGTGCGCTGGTCATCGGTTTTCTGCCAGGGGCTGAACACCAGTTCCCCGAAGCGGTGTTTGTGATGCTGTTTTTCCAAGTGGGCGAACTCTTTGAGCATCTGGCTGAGGGGCGTAGCCGTAAGTCGATTGCTCAACTGATGGACATTCGTCCCGATGTGGCAAATGTGGAGCGCGATGGGCGTGTGCAAAGCGTGAACCCTGCCGATGTGGCGATAGGCGAAACCATCATCGTGAAGCCCGGTGAGCGCATTCCGCTCGATGGCGAAGTGACCGATGGCGAGTCGTCGCTCAACACGGTGGCACTCACTGGCGAAAGCGTGCCGCGCTCGGTGAAAGTGGGCGAGAGCGTGATTTCGGGTTGCGTCAATATTTCGGGCGTGCTTCGTGTGCGCACCACTAAATCGTTTGGCGAAAGCACCGCTTCGAAGGTGCTCGAACTGGTGGAAAACGCCAGCGAGGGCAAGTCGCGCAGCGAGAGTTTCATTCGTCGCTTCGCACGCATATATACACCTGTGGTGGTGGCGTGTGCGCTGGTGGTGGCTTTTGTGCCGCCATTCTTCTGCGGAGGCTATCTTGCAGCCCTGCCCACATGGATTTACCGTGCACTCACCTTCTTGGTGGTGTCGTGTCCTTGCGCCCTGGTTATCTCCGTTCCGCTCACCTTCTTCGGGGGCATTGGCGCGGCTTCACGCTGTGGCATTCTGGTAAAAGGTGCCAACTATCTGGAGGCGTTGGCAAAGATGGGCGTGGCGGTGTTCGACAAAACTGGCACCCTCACCCATGGCGAATTTGCCGTCACGGCATTGCACCCCTATCTCATCAGCGAGCAGCAGTTGCTCCACCTTGCCGCCCACGTGGAGCGATACAGCAATCACCCGATAGCCATTTCGCTGAAAAACGCCTTCCCCAACGAAGCGCGATGCTGCACCGTGACCGATGTGGAAGAGGTGGCGGGCCACGGCGTGCGCGCTTTGGTCAACGATAAGGTGGTGGCTGTGGGCAATGAGAAAATGATGGCTGCCGTGGGCGCAAAGTGCGTGCCTTGCAGCAAGCACCATAGCGGCACTATCATTCATGTAGCAATCGGCGGCGAATATGCCGGACACATCGAGATTTCCGACCGCATCAAAGACGATGCCGCCGAGGCGATAGCCCAACTCAAACGCGCCGGTGTGAGCAAGACGGTGATGCTCACTGGCGACCACCAGAATGTGGCTGCCGAAGTGGCAAGCGGGGTGGGCATCGACGAATATTATGCCGAACTGCTCCCTGCCGACAAAGTGGAGCGAGTGCAACAGCTTCTGAACGAGAAGTCCCAAGCACACACCCTCGCATTCGTTGGCGACGGCATCAACGATGCGCCCGTGCTTGCCCGCGCCGATGTGGGCATAGCCATGGGAGCCTTGGGCAGCGATGCCGCCATCGAAGCCGCCGACGTGGTGCTCATGGACGACAAACCCTCAAAAATAGCCACCGCCATCAGAATAGCCAAGCGTACCCTCGGCATCGCGCGCCAAAACGTGGTATTCTCCATCGGCGTGAAAGTGGGCGTATTGCTCTTAGCCACCTGCGGCTTAGCCACCCTCTGGCTCGCCGTATTCGCCGACGTAGGCGTAATGGTCCTCGCCGTCCTCAACGCCACCCGCGCCCTCCACCCGGTTCAGCGGAACATTCCTGGGAATAAAATGATTTCTTGGTAAAAAGCCGCATCAAATTTCCCAAAACGATTTTGTATGGTAGGGACGCGATACTTCGCGTCCGCTCCAAATGATTGATATTCAATATGGTATCATAGTTATGGGCGGACGTGAAGTATCACGTCCCTACCGGGTTTGCTTTTTCGCCGAAGGCGAGTGGTTTTTATCCTTTTGGCGATGCCACCGACCTCGCTTGGGAGGGCGGCGTTGGTGATGTGGTGTGGCTGATTCAAGCATCAGCTTGAAATCAGACATGCCACAGCACTAACGACAGGTGCGAAGCACTGGCATCGCTAAAAGGCTGTTTTTTATGTTTTTGTTTCACTCCCCCAATATTTTTCCACTGAACCACACCCACCCAAAAAATAAAAATTTACTTTGGGATGGTGGGGGTGTAAAATAAAAGTGCGCTTTTTCACAAAAGCACACCTCTATCATAACCAAAATTCAAGTATATAATTTTTTGTTAGCCTTTCTTGCTGTGACCACCCCGAAAAAAGGGGCTTGACACAAGAAGTTGTCAATAGTATTAAAGGATGTTGTTGTCTTCTTTTTTTGTAAGTACAAAGGTAATACAGTTTTTTCAATATTTCATTGAAAATATGCAAACAATAATTAATAAGTGTGAACACCGCAAACATTAGGGTGTTTTTTCTCCTTTTTGCCACCTTATTAAGATTTTTAAGCATTTTTACTGCAATTTCAACGGACAATTAACTGCCACCTTATAAATAAAGCTCGCAACATTCTGTTATTGCGAGCTTTATATGCTATATGGAGGTGAGGCTGATGCCCTCTCGCTTATTTCTGACGGAAATAAAGGTTGATTGGCGTGCCTTTCAAGTCCCAACGCTCGCGAATCTGGTTTTCGAGGTAGCGTTTGTATGGGTCCTTGATCCACTGTGGCAAATTGCAGAAGAACACGAACGAAGGCACGCGCGCCTCTTTGAGCATGGTCACATATTTTATCTTCACCATCTTGCCCTTAGTGGCTGGTGGTGGATATGCGCCGATGATTTCCTGCATGGCGTTGTTGAGTTGCGATGTGGGAATGATGCGCTTGCGATTCTGATACACCTTGATTGCCTCTTCCAGCACCTTGTAGATGCGCTGCTTGGTGAGCGCCGAGCCGAAGATGATGGGGAAGTCGGAGAATGGCGCAAAGCGCTGGCGAATGGTATTCTCCATATAGGTGATTGACTGCTGCGACTTCTCTTGCGCGATGTCCCACTTGTTGACCAGCACCACCAAGCCCTTGCGGTTCTTTTCGATGATGGAGAAAATGTTGACATCTTGCGACTCGATACCACGAGTGGCGTCGATCACGAGAAGGCACACGTCGCTATATTCAATGGCGCGAATGCTACGGAGCACCGAATAGTATTCCACATCTTCGTTCACCTTGTTTTTCTTGCGAATACCTGCGGTATCGACCAGATAGAAGTCGAATCCAAACTTATTGTAGCGCGAATAGATGCTGTCGCGGGTGGTGCCGGCAATGTCGGTCACAATGTTGCGTTGCTCGTCCATGAGCGAGTTGATGAGCGACGATTTGCCTGCGTTTGGACGACCCACGATGGCGAAGCGTGGGAGTTCCTCCTCCACCTCATTGTCGTCTTTTTCGGGCATAAGGCGCACCACCTCGTCGAGAAGGTCGCCAGTGCCGGTGCCGTTGATGGCCGAGATAGAGAATGGCTGTCCCAATCCCAACGAATAAAATTCGCTTTCGAGGTAGATGCTGTCGTTGTTGTCGTCTTTATTGGTGACCAGCACCACAGGCTTCTTGCTGCGGCGCAGAATGGCTGCCACATGGTCGTCGAGGTCGGTAACGCCGTTTTTGATATCCACCATAAACAGAATCACATCAGCCTCTTCGATGGCGAGTGCCACCTGCTTGTTGATTTCGTCTTCAAATATGTCGTCGCTGTTCACTACCCAGCCGCCGGTGTCGACCACCGACATTTCCATGCCGCCCCATTCGGTTTTGCCATACTGGCGGTCGCGAGTGGTGCCGCTCTCATTGTTCACGATGGCGGCGCGGGTTTTGGTCAAACGGTTGAACAGCGTTGATTTGCCCACGTTAGGGCGTCCTACTATTGCTATTAATCTTGCCATTTTTCGGTGTAAATTTGGTGTTGAGGCCTGCCCTATATTCCTCCCAAGTCACTTGGCAAGCCTAATTAATATTTTCTTAATCGAGATAGCCGAAAGCCTTGAGTTTCTTCTCCTGGTTTCGCCAATCTTTCTCCACTTTTACAAACAGTTGCAGATACACATGCTTTTCGAAGAACTTTTCAAGTTCCTTTCTTGCCTCGATACCCACATGCTTGAGTTTTTTGCCTTGACGGCCGATGATAATGCCCTTTTGCGTGTCGCGCTCCACATATATCACTGCCATGATGTGGATTTCATCGTCGCCTTCGTCGAACTTCTCCACAATCACCTGTGTGGCGTAAGGCACTTCCTTGTCGTAGGTGAGCAAAATTTTCTCGCGCACGATTTCGGTGACGAAAAAGCGTGATGAGCGGTCGGTGAGGGCGTCTTTGCCGAAGTAAGGTGGATTTTCGGGCAGCAGTTCCACGATGCGCTTCATGATTTGGTCCACGTTGAAGTTCTCCTTGGCGCTGGTGGGATAGATTTCGGCTTGAGGGAGCAGCGCGCGCCACTCTTCCACAATCTTCACCAGTTCGGCCTGACCGGAGAGCAGGTCAATTTTGTTGATTACCAAAATGATGGGCACTTTCTCGCGAGCCACCTTTTCGAGAAACTCCTTGTTCTTGGTCGGAGTTTCCACCACATCGGTCACATAAAGCAGCACATCGGCATCCACAAGTGCGCCAGTGGAGTATTCAAGCATACTTTCCTGTAACTTGAATTTGGGTTTCAACACACCGGGGGTGTCGCTAAACACGATTTGATATTCGTCGGTGTTCACGATGCCCATAATGCGGTGGCGTGTGGTTTGCGCCTTGCTTGTGATGATAGAGAGGCGTTCACCCACAAGGATATTGCTCAGGGTGGATTTTCCCACGTTGGGGTTGCCTACGATGTTGACAAAACCTGCTTTATGCATTCTTCTTTTTTGAGAAATTAAAAATATAGTTTAGTATTCAGAGCCGCACGGCATTCAAACTATGGCGCCAATCGCTATTGGCAAACGCCTATGTTTCTATCCCTGCTGTACGAGCTCTTATATACAAACAAAAAACGCACCGCCCAGGCATTGGGCAAAATGCATTTTTTGTTCGATTATAGGATTCACATCATTTCTTCTGAAATGGTGATTATCTACCAGTGTTAACACATCTCCGATGGAGACGGATTACATGCCCCAGATGAGATATGAAGCACCCCAAGTGAAACCTGCGCCGAAGGCAGTGAGCACAATCTTGTCGCCCTTCTTCAATTTGCCCTTGTTGTGGTCGAGGCAGATTGGAATTGAGGCGGCGCTGGTGTTACCCACCTTCTGAATGTTGACGAGCACTTGCTCTTCAGAAAGACCGAGACGGCTGCCAACAGCTTCGATGATGCGGAGATTTGCCTGGTGAGGAACGAACCATTTCACGTCCTCAATCTTGAGGTTGTTGCGCTCCATCACTTCCTTGCTTGAGTTGAACATGTCCATCACAGCCGACTTATACACAGCACGGCCTTCTTGATAGAGACAGTTTTCTTTTGCGTCAACGGTTTCGTGAGTGGTTGGGTGAGCAGAGCCACCAGCCTTGTACACGAGGTGTTCGAGGCCGCTGCCATCTACATGGAACACGCCATCTACGAAACCCACAGGCTCCTCAGTTGGTTCCATCAGCACAGCTGCTGCACCGTCGCCGAAAAGAGGACATGTGGCACGGTCTTCATAGTTCACCATGCTCGACATCTTTTCTGCACAAACCACAATCACCTTCTTGTACAAGCCGCTCTTGATGTAGGCGTTGGCATCAAACGAAGCCACGATAAAACCTGCACAAGCAGCCTGAATGTCGTAGGCGTAGCATTTCTTTTCCAAACCGCAGCCGTGAGCAATCACAGAGGCGGTAGAAGGGAAACGGTAGTCGGGGTTTGAAGTGGCACAAATGAGCAAATCCACGTCGTCGGGATTAGTGCCAGTTTCTTCAAGAAGTTTTTTCACAGCTTGAATACCCATGTAAGAAGAACCCACTTCCTTCTTGAGAATGCGGCGTTCTTTGATGCCCACACGGGTTGTGATCCACTCATCGTTAGTGTCTACCATGCGCGACAGTTCATCGTTGGTGAGAACGTAGTCGGGCAAGTAGGAAGCAATACCAGAAATCTTTGCGTTAAGCATATCGAAATTGTGTATTTAAATAAGCAAGTATATCCCAAATAGCACTTTATCAGCGTTATTCAGGATACACAGAAATCTTTTTGAGTTAGTCTCAAGTGGGTTGTAGCCTTATTAAACAGCTGCTTCTTCGCCCATTACGTGTTTGCCACGATAGTAGCCGCATTCAGGGCATACAGTGTGATAAACATGCCATGCGCCACAGTTTGAGCACTGTGCGATAGTTGGAGCTACAGCCTTGTCATGAGTTCTGCGCTTAGCTGTGCGAGTCTTTGATTGTCTACGTTTAGGATGTGCCATTTTCTTATTATTTTTTTAGTTGTTATCTTTTAATTTCTTCAGAGCCGCCCATCGTGGGTCGATGTCGTCGTCAGAAGATTTGTTTGCATTCACTTCTTGGTCGATGCCGCCCTCTGCCTCTTGCAGCTGCTCATCGTCGGTGATGTTCACCGCGCGCATCTGCTCCAGACGGTCGAGCATCTGCTCGTTGCACTCCCCTTCGGGGTGCGCGTGCATAATAGGAATGGTGAGTAACACAGTGTCGCGCATTAGCGGAGTCAAATCAAGCTCACGCCAGTGGCCAGGTATCACGAGCACTTCATCGTCGCTATCGTCGTACTCTTCCCCTTCCTTCACGGTCAAATCATAGGTCGCATCAACGGTGTGCCGCATATCGTCGAGACAGCGGTCGCATGGAATAGTGAGTTCACCGCCAAACTCAAACGATAATTGATAAATCGAGTCGTCTTTGCGGTCAACTTTCACAACGACATCCACGCTGGCTTCACGCACATCTGTGGCTTCTATATCATTGAAAAAAGCAGCGTTCAAGTGGTAGTTAAACTCCTGAACACCAATCGACAAAGACTTAAGTGGCAACTTGTATGACGCCATTACTCTACAATTTTCACGTTAAAATCGGCACAAAGTTATAAACTTTCTCGCTAATATTCAAGATTTTGCCCACAAATTTGCAAAAAATCTCATTTTTCCCAGCCGTCATCATCACACGCCCTTACGCTATAGCGTTGGCGTGTGATGATGACGTGGAGATGGGCGAGGGGGGAAATTTGGTTAGGTGAGGATTACGGTGGTGAAGCCGAAAGATTTGAAGAGCTTTTGGAGTTGGGCCTTGCCTGATTTTGATGCCTTGGCTATGATGTGGCATTTCAAAGCATCGTCCACCAGCACGTTTTGCAGGTCGGCGTGAATCGATTGCACCCGGTCGTGGGGCCAGTTGCCGTCGTCGATAAACACCTCACAGTCTTTCGGGTTGCAGATGGTGTCGAGCACCTCCACTGGGGGAAGTTTCACACGCAGGGTGTCGCCACTGATTTTCACCGCGTCGGCTGGGAGTTTCTCAAAATCGTAGCCGGCACGAATGGTGCCACGGCCTATGAGACAGATGCGGTCGCGCTGGCGAAGCAGGTTCTTCAACCAGTTGTCGCTCGCCTTCTCCTTCGAGATGGTCACATCGCCATAGTAGCACGCTGTGGTAAACTTCTTGATGCCACGGATTTCGGTCACCACGTTAGGTGTTTCGTCGATTTTCACAGTTTCGGTCACGCTCTCGAATGGCCACCACTTGTAGGTGTCGGCCACGAACAGATACACCATGCCTACGATGGCAAGCGAGAGCACTGTGGAGGCTATATTTTTTGTGAGTTTAAACATCATTTCTCAAATTTAATGGTTACACTTTTATATCCCAATCGGGTGAGCATACGCTCGAAAAAGATGCGAGTGTTGCGCTCGGCATCAGCAAGGATGGCGTATTTGCCACTTTCAACATCGGCAAGAATCGACTGCTCGCCCTGCTGGAGCAGGAGTTGTCGCTCTTCTGCCGAGAACTGGTGTCGGAAACCTGTGGCTTCGTTTTCCACAAGTCGGATTTCATCGAAAGGCATACGGCACGAGAGGATTTTCACCTTTGGCAGCGTGACGGTGATTGCCATAGCCGACGAGTCGATGCGCGTTTTGCTGTCGTCGTAGCCGGTCATGTCCACGCCCGCTTGCAGATAGGCGTTGCACTTGAAGAGCACACGCTTTTCGCCAATTTTCCACCAAGTGCAGTCTTTTGCCTTGATGATTTTCGACACGGTGTATTCCACAGTTGCCAGTTCGCCTGTGGCAGTCATCAGCTGCACACGGTCGAGGGGCTTGCCTTCAGGTGTGGGCAGAGGCTTTTGGCACGATACCAGCATCGGCACCATACACACAACAGCCACTATCACAGCCCACGCTGTAAGGGCACGAGATTTTTTACGTTCTTTTTTCATGCTAAAAAATTAAGTTTCAAATCATTTTGTCATTTCTTATTACGTCGCGGATTAGACGGCGAATTGTCGAAGAGGTTTAACAATAGCGCCAAAGATACCACCAAAACGGTAATTCTGGCAACGCCAAAATGTAACGAGGGCCCGAAACGCTGCGTTCCGAGCCCTTATCGTTGGTGTTATGGAATATTCGTTTTAGAACTTATAGCCAGCCGACACATAGAAGTTTTTGTTGGCTCCTGTGCCCTTCTGCACGTTGATCAAGCCCACATCGTAGCCCAAGCCCAGAGAGAAGTGCTTGCAGAAGTCAACGCCCGTACGCAAGCCTAAACCGAAGTCGAAGCGACGGAAATTGAGGTCGTCGAACACGGTTTTGCCGTCGGTCTTACCGAAAAGCCCCACAGCGAAGTATGGACCCATTTCGTAGTAGAACTTGGCGTTGTCGCTGATGATGTGGCTGTAACCAGCGTGGATAGGGATTTCGAGATAGTAGGGATTGTAAACGGTTTTGCCCTCATCGTTGTCGAGCTTACCGCCCTTGAGCGAAATCAGCGCAGCCACATTGCCGTAGATGGCATTTTCTGGTGTAAAGAACTTGAAATCTTTCGAAGCACGCAAACCGGCATGGAAACCCACGCGCGACACAATGGTGCCATAGCTAATAGTAGCGGCCTGCACACCACCTGTGATTTCAAACTCCACATTTCCGCCCTTGTTCTCTTCCGCATGAGCCACGTTGGCAAGTGCCATGATGGCTATAATTGCAATAGATAAAAATCTTTTCATAATTATATATGTATTTTGATTGTGGGGGCAAAGTTAATCATTTTTTCCGTTGCAAAAATCACACATTCACCGTTTTTCCACCCTCATTGCAGATAATGACCAAAAAAACAGCAATATCACCCCAGTGAGAGAAAAGAAATTAGATGTTAGAAATTAAACTCAGAAGTTAAGAAGTTAAGAAGTTAAAGAAGTTAAGACGGCACCTTTAGCTCTGACCACGATGGCATAAAAGGAACACCAATTAAATCCATTACAACCCGATTTACACCAATTATTATTTTCGGTGTTAATAGGATTGAAATGGGGGCAGCGGCGTAGTTCCGTGGCAGGGCTAACCGAAGATGACCGTCAGACGGTAGATAAAGAACGGCAGGTCGGAGACCCCATGCAATTGCGAACGGAAGTGCTTAATCTTTGAGTTGAGCGATTCAGCGGCTGCATTTGTCGAGCGATTTATAAATTAGGGATATTCAGTTAATGGACACCGCATAGTTGCGGCAAACATTCCGTGAAAGCGATAAACCCACCTGATTGACGGTTGTACTTTGTTTTTTTGATTCTCACAGGCCAAATTGGCAAAAAAGGATGAGATACGGGCACGACGAAACGCCCTCGATGGATATTCGTGGGTAATTTCGCAGATATTTTCTTCAGGCTCGTTTCTTCTCTTTGGCCTTGAGTTCGGCGGCGAGCTGCCGGGCAGCGAGGGTGGCGGCATTGGCCATATGGATTCCGAAGAACAGTTGCAGGGTCTCGCTGCGACGGTTTCGGGCTGCGATGCGACCGACACCGTAGTGCTGTTTCTGATTTCCGAAGCTGCCCTCCATTACGGTAGCCCGCAGATTGCCGATTATGCGGCGTGCCGATGAGATTTCCGCAGGCTCGTCTTTGGGTCTGGGGCCTTTGCGGACGAAGTTGGTCGTGATGGAGTTTTCGGTGCAGTATTTGCGGTTTTCGTTGTTTGCGTAGATTGTGTCCATGCCGATGCGTGTGACCGGGACGCCGGTCAATGACTGCTGGTATTCAACGCATTGCTTCAGGCGCGTTCCCTCGTTGAAGGCCTCGAAGGAATGGTGCTCGATGAACGATATGCCGTCAATCTGTATGTTGTTGACCTTCGCTCCGAACTCTACGCGCTTGTTCTCCTTGCCGCGTACAATCGGACGGATGTACGGGCGGTCGATTGAGACGATGCGGTGCTTCACCTCCTTTTTATTGAAGTGGTCGGTTTGCTGACGGTATACTTCTTTGATTGCCATTATTCGCTTTTGCTGCTCCGCAGTCAGAGAGATCAGTGGAGCGTACTGCCGACACAGGCTGTTCCATTGGCTGATGATTTTACCCAACAGACCGAGAAGACGGCGCTGCATGCGGCGTGTGGCCGATTTCTTGGGTTTGCGCTGCTTGGCGTATGCCAGACGGTCTTTTGCGATGTCGTTGTATTTGCTTCGGGACAGCCGTTCGCCCATTTCCCGGCTTATTTTGTGCAACAAAGCGTGCAGCCACTGGCAGCACTCCCACATCAGCTTTATGTCGGTCGGATAGCGTAGATGACTTTCGTAGCAGGTGGCGTCACTCATACACAAGTCCTTGTCGTTCAAGAGTGATTTCCACTTGCCGTAAAGGACACCTTGCTGCTTGACGATGTCGAGCGCCGGAGCCAGACGGTTGCGGATGGCACTGACGATTTTGCCGTCTTTAATCGGACGCGACGGGTCGATGAGGACTCCGCAGAACATCTGCATGTGGAGGCTGCCATTGAGCATCTCCACCAGGCCGTCGTCCGACAGCCCGGTGTAGGGCTTGAGGAACATCAGCGCCACCTCACCCTCGGGAGGGAACATGGGCGTATTGCCCTGCGGATGCTTCTTTGGAAAATGCGATGCCAGTTCTTCGGCCATCTCCTTGAGCGGAAGCATGGCATGGATGCGTCCGAGTTCGCTGACGGCGAAGCTCTCACGAAATTTTTCAGAAAATCGTATTCCGTAAACGGTAATGTTGGCTGTATGTCGCCGATTTTTTGTAACTTCACGATGAAAATTTAATTGATTTTACCCCCGAATCAGCCCGTGATGGGTCCATCGGGGGTTCTTTGTAAAGTTACAAGGAACCTATGACTCTGCCAAACAATTAGTTATCTATTTTCTGAATATCCCTACCTTAGTTTCATAAATGTGGGTTGAATTGGTTTAGTACTGGGACAAAGATACGAACTAACGAGCATATTATGCAAGAATATTCAGCTCATATTTTCAAAAAATATGCATATTGCATAAAACCGCCACTGTATCTGACATCAATTACAAGCAGAGGCTGCGCCGAAGAATTTCGGCACAGCCTCTGCAGATGGGGAATACGGGGGGTATCAGCGTATTATTACTTTGGCGACAGCGGCGCCGGCACGGACTATGTAGGTGCCCGGAGCGAGGATGAGGGTGTCGCCGTCGGTACGGGTCACGAGGCGTCCGGCCAGGTCGAAGGCGGCGATTTCATCGGCGCCTTCGCAGATGGCGCGGTTGCCCTGAAGGATAATGGGCGCCGACTCTGTGGCTGTGACGTTCTCCACACCGGTAGGCTCCACGCCCGGCACGTCGATTTCGGGCGCCTGACTCATAGGGAGGATGTTTACGAAATTGCTCCACAGCATATTCTGCTTGTAGTCGGGCACAGCTACATCGGGCACATAGAGGTTGACGTTCTCCATCACCGAGGTGGAGAAGGGGTCGCGCGAGCCGGCCCACTCGGGGATCATGGTTGAATACAGGCGGATGTTCTGCAGTTTGGGACACAACTCCACGGCACCCCCTCCGAGGGCGGAGGTGGCCGCCCCGAGTGTCAGGTCGGTAAGCTCATCGAGTACGCAGATGGCATCGTTGCCGAGTTCCAACACCTGATTTGTGTCGAGTATTTTCAGGGCCTTTACGCCGTCGAAGGCGAAGGCGTTAATCTTTGTAACACCGTCGGGCACCTTATAATATTGTGCCGGTGCTGCGGGGGCATACTGCAGAAGGGTGGCCGTGGCGTCCTCGATAAGCGAGGGGCCGTCGGTATGATAGGAGGTGCTTCCAGCGGCGACCTCAAACGCTGCGAGGTTCGTGCAATTGATTGTGGCCGACCATTTCCACGTCGTTACCGAAGCAGGTATCTTTATGGTGGTCAGTGCGGTACACCCCTTGAAAGCAGAGATTTCGACCGTCTGCAAACCTTCGTTGAGGGCGATATCGTACACGCCGGTGCAGCCTGAAAAAGCGTATTCGCCGATTTTCTGCAGCGATGCCGGGAAGGCGAGCGTGGTGATACCGGTACAGCCCGAGAAGGCGTCGTTGCCGATTTCGGTGAGTGACGCGGGGAAGGTGACTGTCTTGATTGACGTGTTGTTTTTGAAAGCGTTGGTACCGATTTTGGTCAGCGCGGCGGGGAAAGTAAGATTCTCTGCTGCTAGTGCGGCCGGGCAGAAGATCAGTTCGGTACCGGCGGCATTATAGACTATTCCCGAGGCCGACGAGTAGGAGGTGTTACCCTGGGCCACGTTGATGGCCTGAAGGTTGGTGCATCCGCCGAAGGCGTTGCCCGCGAAGTCAATCGAGGTGAGGCTCGCGGGGATGTCGAGAGTGGTCAGGTTGTTGCACTTGTAAAAAGCGAACGATTTAATCTCCTCGAGACCCTCGTTGAGGGTGACTGACCGCATCGACATATTGTTGTAAAACACATTCGAGCCGACAGATTTGAGTTTTGAGGGGAGCACCACCGATTCGAGGCTGCACTCCGAGAAAGCCGAGCCACCGATAGTCTCGACGTTCTCACCGAAAGTCACCGATTTGAGGTAATACTGGTCGGCGCAGGCCGATGAACCGATTTTAGTGACTTTGTTACCGATTTTGAGCGAAGTGATTTCGATGTCGTAGTCTTCGTAGGCATCGAAAGCGTGGCTTGCAATCTCCACCACATCGTAGACATTCCCGCCGTAGGTGACATTGTCGGGAATCATGACATCACCCGAAATACCCTGGGTCTGCCAGGCAACCTTACAGGTACCGTTTGCGCTGCCCGACGGGTCGGTGATGGAGGTGTATTTGATGCCGCCGACGGTGAAATTCGCCGCTGAAGCATCACACCAGCCCGTCAGCATAACCGCCGACAAGGCTATCAATCCAAAGAATGATTTCATGCGATTGAATGATTTAAATTATTTAAATTATTGTTTAGTAGATGACAAAAATTAAATTTTGTCGGTTATATTGCTGATTTTTAATTGTTTATATTTTGCGAAAGTCCCTAAAAATTAGTAACTTTAAAAAAAGTTTAGCCGCTTTTTCCATGAAAGTTACGTCAACTCCCGGGGACTGCGACAAAGTTAATCAAATCGTCCCGATTATGCAAGAGCATCTTGGCCCGGTAATAAGTTTGGCTCGCATAAAATTGCTTGCGTTTGCACTTCACGCCCTTTGTGTCGTGCAGACGGTCAGCCTGCACAAGATTGCGTCTGCGATGCCTACGAGCGTTGAACGTGATTCCAATTTGCGGCGCGTACAGAGATTTCTTGCCGGATATGCTCTCAACCTTGTCTCCAAAGTGATATTTGCACTTCTGCCAGCCAAGACATAACTGGTTCTGTACCTCGATCGCACCTACTGGAAATTCGGTAAGGTCAACATCAATATCCTTATGCTTGGAGTGACATACAGGGGCGTTGCATTTCCTCTGCTTTTCACCATGCCTGACAAACGCGGCAATTCCAACCTTTTTTGTCATGTACTTAAAAATTATTGAATATTATGCAATGAATACACAGCATCTTTACAGTCCCTGCAAATTTATAAAATCCACGGATCTTCACCAAAAAATTGAAGTTAAAAATCGAGTGAGTCGGCCGAGTCGGGCGAGTCATCGGGCAATTTTCAGGAGTCGGCCTCGTTATGCCAATATGGATATAAACAAAGTGAAGGGCCACGCTGCCGGTTTCAGCGCCGGCGTGATGTGGGGGCTGATGGCTCCGGTGGCAAAACTTGTCCTGGCAGCCGGCATCGTGAGCCCGTTGATGATGACGGGATTCCGTATGGCCGGAGCCGCCGTGCTGTTCTGGGCGGCGTCGCTTTTTGTGCCGCACGAACGGGTGCCCCGCGCCGACCTGCTGCGTCTTGCCGCGGCGGCCATGCTCGGTATAGTGCTCAATCAGGGAAGCTATATCTTCGGTGTAAGCCTTACCTCGCCGGGCGAAGCGTCGATAATCACCACTACCATGCCGCTGTGGGTGATGCTGCTGGCATGGCTGTTTCTGCGCGAGCCAATCACGCTGAAAAAGGCCGGCGGTATAGCCCTGGGCGGCGGAGGTGCCCTGATTCTGGTGCTCGGCGGTGTGTCGGCCGCCACACGCGGGGAGAGTCCGGCCGTAGGTGACCTGTTGGTGCTCGGCGCGCAGCTCAGTTACGCCCTCTACCTTACTATTTTCCGCAATTTCATACGCAAATACTCGGTGGTGACATTGATGAAATGGATGTTCACTTTCGCCACCATCGCCATCGCCGGGGCGTGGATTCCTCAGCTCCATGCGGCCCAATGGAAGGCAGTGAGTCCGACAGAACTGCTCGGTACGGCCTATGTGGTGGTATGCGGCACCTTCCTGGCGTACATCTGTATAATGGTGGCGCAGAAGAACCTTCGCCCTACCCTTGTAGGTATGTACAACTACGTTCAGCCGGTGACGGCCATGGTGACAGCCGTGATTTTGGGGCTCGAGACATTCACATTCGTGAAGGGTGTAGCCGTGGTGATGATATTCTCCGGCGTGCTTTTGGTGAGTCTGAGCAAAGCGAAGAGCGGAGAGAGAAAAGTGGAGAGCGCAAAGGAGAAATGGATTTAATTGGTGTTCTTTATTTCTTATTGTCGGAGTGCTCCGAGTGCTCGTTGACTTATCTCGGTATTGGGAGGCGGATTTTTGTGGGGAGGGTGGCGATGGGGCAACTGCTGAAAGATGATTTTTTCAGTACCGCAAAAAAAACCACAAAAATGGGATTTTCTGAAATTATCTATGCTTTTTGTAGTAGATAATTTCAATTTACTCACGTTTTCTGAAATTATCTACGATTTCTGATATAGATAATTTCAATTTATCCACATTTTCTGAAATTATCTCGATTTTTTTATCTATCTTTGTGTCAAACCAAAAAAGCAAAAAACGTGATGGGCAAATTAATAGGAAGAGAGCGCGAAATAGACGAACTGAATCGCTGCTACACATCTGATAGAGCAGAGTTTGTGATTGTGACCGGCCGCCGACGCATCGGAAAAACCTTTCTGGTGAACAGCGTGTATGCCGACCAATATGCTTTTTATTACACTGGCGGCCATAATCTGACCACCACTCAACAACTGCACAAGTTTAGCCTTGCCCTAAGGCAATACGGCTACAAACCCACCGCTGCAACCACCGCTGCGAACTGGTTTGAAGCGTTTGAGGCATTGCAGGAACTGCTGCAAGGCATCGCCTCAAAGGATGGCAAGCGAAAAATCATCTTCATCGACGAAATGCCTTGGATTGATGCCGCAAAATCAGATTTCGTGGAGGCATTGGAATACTTTTGGAACAGTTGGGGCGCACTCCAAGACGACGTGATGCTCATTGCAAGCGGTTCTGCCACATCGTGGATGAACGACAAACTTGTGGCAAACAAAGGCGGACTTCACGCCCGCATCACCAAACAGATAGTATTGGAGCCGTTCTCGCTCAAAGAGGTTGAAGAATATCTCACTTGCGCAGGAGCACACTGGGACCGCTTCCAAATCGCCCAAACCTATATGGTGCTGGGTGGTGTGCCTTTTTACCTCAGTCTGCTTGACACAAGCAAAAGTTTTGCACAAAATGTTGATGAACTGTTTTTCTCACGCAACGCATCACTCCGACTGGAATTTGGCGAACTCTATCACGCCCTTTTCTCCAACGCACAGTTATATGTGGCAATCGTTGAAGCACTCGCTCGAAAACGCAAAGGGCTCACACGCGCCGAGATTGCAGAAAACACAAAAATCAAGAGCAGTGCCCTGACGCAATACCTCAACAATCTTGAGAAGTGTGGTTTTATTGAATGTTATCAACAATACGGGAAAAAGGTGCGAGGATTGACTTACCGCCTTATCGACTTCTACACACTTTTCTACTTTAAATACATTGCCAACAACCGTGATATGGACCCGAAATGGTGGTCAAACAATATGCTTTCGGCATCGGTTTCGGCATGGCAAGGCTTCAGTTTCAACCTCCTTTGCCTTGTGCATCTTCCCCAAATCAAGGATGCCTTGGGCATCAGCGGCATTGCCTCTTCGGTTTCGCAATGGAAAAACGAAACCTCACAAATCGACCTCATCATCGACCGTGCCGACCGCATTGTGAACCTCTGCGAAATGAAATTCAGCAACGCTCCTTTTGAAATCACAAAAGCATACGCCGAGCGATTGCGTAACCGTATGGCTGATTTCTGCGTCGCCACCAAGTGCAAAAAAGGAATTAGCAACACTTTCGTAACCACCTACGGAGTAAAGCAAGGCAAACACTCATCAATCGTCAACAACCAAGTGCTACTCGACGACCTTTTTAATTAACCCTCAAAAAATCCTTTTTTTACTTCTTTTTTAGGAGGTGGGCGTTGCGGCGGAGGCCGGCGAGTTTGGCGCGCTTGATGGGGCTGTGGCGAAAGGTGGCGGAGAATTGCTCCTGCGTCATGCTGAGCACTTGCTGGGTGGTGAGGTGTAGCACGCCCTCCCTGGCTTGAAATTCGGGGTGCGCCGTGGGGGTAGCGTGGCGATTGTGGGGGCAAGCGATTTGACACTCGTCGCAGCCGTAGAGGTGATTCCCTATTTTCTCGTTCACCCATTCAGGGAGCTGCTCGGAGCGGTTTTCGATGGTTTGGCACGATAGGCATCGGGCGGCATCGAGCACGCCTCCGCTCAATGCGCCACCGGGGCAACGGCGCTCGCAAGCGTGGCAATCGCCACAGGTGAGGGTGCAAGGTGCGTCGGGGGTGAGCGGCAGAGTGGTCACCAATTCACACAGGAAGAAGAACGAGCCACGGCCGGGGATAATGAGCAGCGTGTTGAGCCCGATGAAGCCCAGCCCAGCCTGCTGCGCCCAGTAGCGTTCGAGAATGGGCGCACTGTCCACGCACACACGCGATTCGTGCCCAGTGCATTCCTTGATATACGCCGCCAACTGGCGCGCCATGTCGCGCACCACCTCGTGATAGTCGGTGCCGTAGGCGTAGCGCGCCACCTGCGGCGCATCAGCCTCTTGAATTTGCCGCGGCAGATAGTTCACCGCCAGCGAAATCACCGTTTGCGCACCTTCCACCAGGCGTGTGGGGTCGAGCCGCAAGTCGGTGTAGTTGGTAGCCCACTGCATACAGTCGTGCTTGCCTTCGGCAATCCATTGCGTGAATGCCTTGGCTGCCTCATGACTCACAGGAGCGGCATGGGCAAACCCCACAGCATCAAAACCCAGGCGAAGCGCCTCAGCCTTGATGTCATCACCTATGCGACATTGGGATTTTTGCAAATTCGTAACCTTCATTGCGTAGCCACTCGATGGAGCGGGGAAGCGCATATTTCATATTTTTTTCTGCTTTCAGCGAATCGTGAAACACGATGATGGAGCCGTTGCGCGCAAAATGCTTCACATTCTCAAACACCTGTTCGCCGGTGAGCTTGCGGCTGTAGTCGTGGCTCACGAGGTCGTACATGATGATGGCAAAGCGCGAGCGCAGCACCTTCGACTGTGCCCAGCGGAGCAAGCCGTGTGGCGGTCGGAACAACGACGAGTGTATCAGTTCGTTGGCTTGAAACACATTGTGGAGATACACCTTCGTGCTCACCTTTGCGCCCTGCATGTGGTTCATCGTGTGATTACCCACGCTGTGGCCACGGCGCAGCAACTCTTGAAACAGTTCGGGATTGCGCTGCACATTTTCGCCCACACAGAAGAATGTGGCTTTCACACCGTAGTGGTCGAGCGTGTCGAGCACCCAGGGGGTGACTTCAGGGATAGGTCCGTCGTCAAAAGTGAGATACACGGTGCGAGGCTTGAAATGCAGACGCCACACCGTTTCGGGGAACAACATTCGATACAGCAATGGCGGACGCTCCACCAGGCGATTAAGATAGCGTTTGATACCCATCATAACTATAGAAAAGAGGATTTTTCAGTTGATAAAAAAACCATAAAAGGCGGCAGCCCTAAAACTCCGCCCTTTATGGTGATATAATCAAATCGTTTTATTCTTCTTCGTCGTTCGGCAAACCGCCAAGCATTCCCACCAAACCGGTGTCGGCAAAGCCTTCAGGCATGGTGGAATCGGCAGGTGCGGCATCTTCCTGATGCTGCTGTGGCTGCGATTGCTGTTGAAGCATCATCTGAATGGAGGCTTGCACGGCGCGAGTGTCAACGCCCTTAGCTGCCAACTTCTTCAGCATTGCTGGATAGCCAGCCTTGTTGATTTGCTCGTAGAACATCAGCAACTGTGGCAGATAACTGTGAGCCAAGTAATTGTCGATGTTGCAAGTGCTGAGCATTGGATATTTCTCGCTCAGGCGTTGAGCAAACACGGCGTATTGGCTGAACTGCATCAAATCACCCTCAACAAGCGCGATAGCCGACTTGCGATATGCCTCCTTGTTGGTGAGCTGGTAGAGCGATTCGTAAACGCGGGCCATCTGCATACGGTTGTTGAACGAGTATGCGCAAGCCTTTTCGCTCATCTTGTCTTGCATGAGCGCAAGCACCTTTTCAGCCTTGGCCACGCGGTCGGCGAAGAATTTGTCAACGTTCTCGCCATAGATAGTAGCCTTGCCATCCTTCTTCGCATCTTGTGCCGCTGTGGCTTCGTCAGCGAGGCTGTTGGCGAGCGTAATCATCATAGTGCGAGTGGTGTTGACCATGCGACGTACAGTTTCGTCGAGGTAGATTTTGCCGGCACGGCCTTCTGGCGTGTCGAGACCGCCCCAACGGAATTTGGTGGTCACATTCTTATACATCTTGTCGGTGTTTGCCACAATCTCGTCGCCGTAGTTTTGAGTGCGGAGAGGAGTGATTTGGTAAGCCATACCGGTGAGTTGCAAATATGGAGCGAACTCTGCATACATGTCGTCGCTCACGGTGCAAGCGAAGTAAACAGGACGCTTCCAACCTTGGGTGATGCTTGCGTTCACGAGGTCGAGCATCATCATATCGCTTGCTGAAGCCCAACCGTTCTGGTGTGCGTCGGCAAATGGAATGTTGAGTTGGTCTTCTGCCAAGTCACGCATACCAGCCGAAATCACGCCAGCCTTAACGGCGGCGTCGGCATTTGAGTTGATGAAGAACTTGCCGCTTTCGAGTTTGCCACGCACGATGCCGTCTTCATCGCGTTCGGCGTCGGCAGCGTAGAATTTCTTCAACGCGTCGGTCACTGAAAGGATGTTGAAGAGACCATCGTCTTCGATGGTGGTACCGCCACGGTTGCCGTAGGCGTAGCTGAGCGAGTCGGCCATCATTGGCAGTGGAGCCGACTTGTAGGCAGCGCGCTGCATCTGTGCGATGTACCAGTCGGTGGAGAGGTAGCTCAAGTTTACCACGCGCACATCAGTGCGGTAGCCTTCCACTTCCTGAAGATACCACAGTGGGAATGTATCGTTGTCGCCATTGGTGAAGATGATAGCATTTTCATCAAGGCTCGACAGGTAGTTCATGCCGAAGTCGTGTGCGGCGGTGCGATATGAGCGGTCGTGGTCGTCCCAAGTTTGGCTCACCATTTGCAGTGGCACAATCAGGCCGATAGCCACAGCCACAAATGCCATCGCCTTCGATGGAGTGGTGGCAGCAGCCTCTGCAAAGAGCTTTTCAGCCTCAGCCTCGTTCTTTGCCTTCTTGCCACGGTTGAGCAGCTTCACCACAAAGCTCCACAGGCCTGCCACGCCCATACCCACCCAGATGGCGTAGGCATAGAATGAGCCAGCGTAGGCGTAGTCGCGCTCACGAGGTTGCAATGGTGGTTGGTTGAGGTAGAGCACGATGGCGATACCTGTCATGAAGAACAGGAAGAACACCACCCAGAACTGCTCAATGCCGCGCTTGCCAGCAAATGCTTGCCACAGCAAGCCGATGATGCCGAGCAACAGAGGCAGGCAGTAGAACACGTTGTGTCCCTTGTTTTCCTTGCCATATTCAGCAGGAAGCAACTCTTGGTCGCCAAGGCGGGCGTTGTCCAAGAAGTTGAAACCGGTAATCCAGTTGCCACGGGTCACATCGCCCATTTCGCAGTTCAAGCCCTGCACATCGTTCTGGCGACCTGCGAAGTTCCACAGGAAGTAGCGCATATACATGTAGTTGAGCTGATAACCCAGGAAGAACTCGATATTGTTGAAGAACGATGGCTTTGGAAGCATTTGTTGCGACTGGTTGAATCGGGTATCGGGGTTGCCGTTCTCATCCACGATGATGGTGGCGAGGGTTTCGCTGAATGGCTTGTTCTCGGTGTCGAAATATGTGTTGTAGTAGTTTGCATGGGCAGTCGACCAGATGCGAGGGAACAGCATATTCATTTCGCTTGGATATACAGGGTCTTTTGCGTAGCCAGTGCCCACATATTGGTCGGGCTGGTCAGCCGAGGTCTTCACCACGCGCGCCCATTGCTTGGCGCCTTTCTTGAAGCGAGTGGAAGCCATACCCTGGCTGTTGCTCTGGTATTGTGGAGAGCCGGCGGTATATACGGGGCCGTAGAGCAATGGAGTTTTGCCATACTGGTCACGGCTCAAGTAGCTGTTGAGCGCAAACATAGTGTTGGGCGAGTTTTCGTCCAATGGCAAGTTGGCGCTTGAGCGGATGATAATCAGCGCATAGCATGAGAAACCGATGAAAATCATCAGCGAACTAATGAGAATGTTAGCCATGATGCGGCGTTGCGCCTTCTTCATGAATTTGAAGAGATACACAGCGAGGGCGATAACGAGCACCAGTGGAATGAGCAAGTTGTCGCCAATGAAGAGCATACCCGAAATCACGATGGCGAGCAGGAACGATACGCGCATGAGCGTGGCGTTGGTGCCTTTGTAGATTTCATAGATAGCCCATGAGAAGATGGCAAGCGTGAGGAATGCGTAGAAGAGCACACCTGAGTTATACGACATGCCGAAGGTGTTCACGAAAAGGAGGTCGAAGTAGCCACCGAGTTCCACGAAGCCTGGTTCCAGACCGTAGAGGATAGCCACAATCACGGCAAACGATACGAGCAGCGTGATAAGCGATCCCTTAACGGTGGTTTCTTTCCACTTGCGGTAGTAGAAAATGAGCGCAAGGGCTGGAATGCAGAGCAGGTTGAGCAGGTGCACACCCAGCGAGAAACCAAACACATAAGCGATGAGGATAATCCAGCGGTCGCTGCGAGGGTCGTCGGCTTGGTCTTCCCATTTGAGCATCAGCCACACCACAAGGGCGGTACAGAACGATGAGAATGCGTAAACCTCAGCCTCAACGGCAGAGAACCAGAAGGTGTCGCTCCATGTGTAAACCAATGCGCCACACACGCCACTGCCCATCACCACGAGGTATTGGGTGAGCGTCATGCCGTCTTCCTCGCCGTCTTTCACCACCAGTTTTTTCACAAGGTGGGTCACGGTCCAGAACAGGAACAGGATGGTGGCGGCACTCAGCAGTGCCGACATGGCATTCACACACTTCGAAACCGCCATCACATCGCCACCAGCAAAGTTGGCGGCAAAGCGGCCCACAAGAATGAAGATGGGGTTGCCGGGGGGGTGTCCCACCTCACTCTTAAATGCCTGAGCAATAAATTCCGGGCAGTCCCAGAAGCTCGCAGTAGGCTCAATGGTGAGCAGATAGGTGATTGCTGCCACCACAAACACGAGCCAACCGATCACGTTGTCGATAAGTCTGTACTTTTTCACTTTATTTTGGATTTTTTATTATTATCCGTTTAACGAAAATGCCTTTTGAGCTCTTGCAAAAGCCCATTGATATACCAAAATGCGTATATCACTTGTATAATCCTTTCGCAAAAGCCTATATTCGTGCAAAGTTAATGATATTTTCCGAAAAAAGATGCCCTACCCCACAAAGCATTACGCAACCGCACCAAAAAAATGTGATTTTTTTCAGCACAGTTGCGTAAAGTGTAGATATTGCCCGCGGGTGCCTATTTGATTTTGTCGGCTATTTCCTGGTATTTCTTCAAATCGCCATCTTCGTAAAGAATCACAATCAGGTCGTTGCCGCCGAGCCCCACGAAAGCGTAGAGCATACTGCTCTTGCCCTGCTCATCGGTGGTGATATAGAAGCGGGTGATTTTGTTTTTGCTGGTCACTTCTTCGCTGTAGAGCGCATCGGCTGGAAGTGCGGAAAAAATTTGGAGCACCTCGTCGCGATGGCTGGCGTTGCCGTGGACTGTGCCCTCGCACTTGCCCAACTGAAATCCGGTGATGCCTTCCACATCGCTCTGCGAAAGCGCCTCAAACCCTTCCAATGCCGCCACTCGCTCAAACGCCGTCCTCAAATCTATCTGCACGCTATCCACCACACTCTCCTGTGCAAAACCCAAAACCGACCACACACCGACCAAAACCAACAATCCAATCCGTTTCATATCTATAAAACCTTATTAGTTATTATTTAAAAGCAAACTGTCAATAAAGTGCTTAAACGACGCACATCGCCCCGAATGGCGCAACTTCTCATAATCTGCGACCGACACCGAAGCCAAAAACGCTAAATGGTCGCTCTCGTGCTTGCCGTAGCGTTCGTTCACAGCCGTATATACATCCTGCACTTTGTTGTAGGGGTGATAAATTTCCTGCTCAAAATCCGAATTCGGATCAATACCAATCTTTTCAAGAATTTTAGCAAAATCGCCTCCTTTTGAACTTACATAATTGCCCATTAGAGCCATCATCCACGTTTCATATTCCATAATGGCATAATGCAGACGCACATCTGCACCCTCTACCACATTCAACTGGCCAGACTGCACTTCATGCATTTCACTGATAAGCTCCATATTAACTTGCTGATGAGTACAAAGCAACTTATAGTCGGCACTAAACACATCTCGCAACCCAACAATAATTTCGTATCCTTGCTTAACGAGGTTGGGAATGTCTTTCCTGAGCTTTGAAATCACCAAACCATCATTATTCACATTCACGATTTGGTAGAAATCACGAGAAGTTTCCACATCGCCCTGCATTGGGAACTGAACATACTCAAAACTGTCGTCGTTCAGATTAATGCACCTAAATCCTACAACCACAGGGTCGTAGTTGGAATATTTCGCCAGCACGTCTGCCACAAACAGAAGTTCTGCTTTCCCCTCTACATAAACTGCATATTTCATTTACCCTCTCTTTTCAAATAGCTATCTATGAAATCTGAAGAAAACAAATCAAAGTTACTCAACCCCGTCATCCTAAATTCTCTGAACAAGCCAGGGTGTGTTTGTGAATTGATGGTGGTCACCCTGCTATTCTTTCGGCTAAGCACCTGCCAGTGGTCTAAATCCACGATGTCCATTAAAAACGCATCGTTAGAGCACACTATGAGCTGCACACCATTTTGCTTGCAATCATCAAAAATAATCTTTCCCAAAGCCACAGAGCGGCGATAGTCAAGCCCCTCGCCGAGGTCGTCGATGAGAAGCATACTCAATTTCTTATTGTGCTTCATTACCGATGCGAAGCAGAGAAGATAAAGTGTTCGCAGCATACCATTCGATAATTGCGCATCAATCATCTCGTTTGCCACCGATTTCTCTTTAATTTGCACAAGTCTTACACCTTTCACCGCTTCCACGGTTTTGATGCTCGATATGTTGAATCCTAATGTTTGCGCATGATTTAAAACCATCTTATGGTCGGTTGCCGACAAAGAGTCAACCAAATGGCTGAACGAATACACATTCTGCACTTTACCCGTATCGAGCAACGTGTGGGAATTTATCTCTGAGCAATTCACAAAAATCACTCCTTCTGCCCAAAGCATCAGCATTTCTATCTCAGGAAATTGGTCTTTATCACGGCGAATTTGAGCCACAAGTTTATCGGAAGGTGGATTAATCGTTTCATCCTTATACTTCACACCTGTTTTGCTGCGCGTAATTAAGGTCTCATCACCCACAGTAAGCACTTCTTTCTCCACCACTCCTTCATTAATCTTAAAGGAATACTCCAATTTCCAGTCACCCGCCTCTTGTGAGATAAATGTTAGATTAGCCTCAAATGAGCGAGAGTCCATCAAGTAATCTTTCATCTGAAGAAAAGTTGTGATATTGTGAATAGCTCTTAAAGAACGCGACTTGCCTGTGGCATTTTTTCCAACAAGCAAATTCACCGAACTCAGTGGGGCAAGCTCTACAAGCTCCCACCCCGACTCTTTGTAGCTGAAAGATGATAGTATCATACCTAATTATACGATTATGAATAAATACCTGCTCCTATTTTTGAATTTTTCAGAACTTCGCTTGCAATCATGTGCGAACCTTAATTTGTAAAGGTACACTTTTTTTTCAAAATCCACAAATCCACCGTGATTTGCAAAAATAATTACCCGAAAATAACTACTAAGTCTGCTCATTCTCACCATATTTCTGAAACACAAAATTAAACTTTTGGGGGTGGTGGGGAGTCAAAGAGGGTGTAAAAGGTGAAGTGAGTTGGTAGTTAATTTTTTTTGCTTTACCTTTGCAGATGGTTAATAACTCATAAAACGATGAAGGCTTTAAGATTCATAATGATGGTGCTGCTGATGGCCCTCACGGCTAATTTCGCTCCACAGGCTGGGGCGCAAACTATCCGCGATGCCAACCATCACAACATAGGTCGCATTTCGCCTAATGGCACAGTGCGCGACAACGATTCACGCCCTATCGGCTTCTTCGACCGCGATGGGGTGATTCGTAACAAAAACAGCAAGCAAATCGGACTTATCAAGGGTCTGCAAATCTACAACAACGACAATGAGCGCATTGGCTATATCCTCAACGATGGCACCGTGCGCGACGGCGAGAGCCGCATTTTGGGCAACATCGACCGCAGCGGCAAAATCTACAATGCCGACAAGAAGATTATTGGCTACGCACAGAGCGTGCGCTACGAGTGGATAGCCTGCTATTTCTTCTTCCACTTCTTCGACTAAAAAGCCGCACAGTAATATATAAGAGTATAAAAAGAGTCTAACAGTCAACACGAACGCGAACAGCGCAAGCAATCGCTACAGCACGCTCCGACTATTAGACTTTTTTCCATTTCCTACTAACTACCAACTACTCATGAAACGTAAACTTTTTCTTTCACTCGCCGCCGTGCTGATGGCGGCGTTCGCTATCAAGGCTCAAATTCCGAGCGATGAACAACTGCGCCGTTATGCCGCACAAATGCTGATGGTGGGCTTTAAGGGCAACACCGTGGATGCCGAAAGCGATGCGGCACGCTATATCCGTGACCTGAAGGTGGGCAGCATCGTGCTGTTTGACATCGACTTGACGGGCACCGCGAAACTGGGCTCGCGCAATATCACTTCGCACCAGCAGCTCGCCAAACTCACTGCCGACCTGCAAGCCTTTGCCGACTATCCTTTGCTTATCGCCGCCGACCAGGAAGGTGGCCGTGTGCAGCGTCTGAAACCTGCCTACGGATATGAGAAACTGCCCGAAGCAGAATATTTGGGCAATCTCGACAATCGCGACACCACAAAGCATTACGCACGGCTGATGACCGAGCAACTGGCTTCGAGCGGCGTGAATCTGAATCTCGCCCCGGTGCTCGACGTGCTCAATCCTGAGTGTCCGCCTATCGGCAAGCTCCACCGCAGTTTTGGCTCCGATGCCGATGTGATTGTGCGTCAGGCTGGCATTCAAATCGACGAGATGCACCGCCGCCACATTCTCAATGTGGTGAAGCATTTCCCCGGACACGGCAACGCATTGGGCGACTCGCACTGGGGATTCGTTGACGTGACCGACACTTGGACCCCAGCCGAACTCGAACCGTTCCGCAAACTGATCAAGAAGGGCAAGGTGGATATGGTGATGACGGCACATATCATCAACGCCAACATCGACCCCGAACACCCTGCCACGCTCTCACGCAAGACCATCGACGGTGTGCTCCGCAAGCAGCTGGGCTACGATGGCGTGGTGGTGAGCGACGATATGTATATGGAGGGCATCATCAAGAAATACGACATCGAAAACGCCCTCGTGCTTGCCATCAACGCTGGCTGCGACCTGCTCTGCGTGGGCAACAACATCAACACTGGCTTTGAAGCCGACCGCCCTTTCCGACTCGTTGACCTGATTGTGAAAAACGTGAAAAACGGTCGCATCCCCTGGGGCCGCCTCGTGCAAAGCCACCGCCGCATCGAAAAACTCCTAAAAAAGCTGAAGTAAGAGATTAGAAATTAGAAATTAGAGGTTAGAAATTAGAGGTTAGAAATTAGAGGTTAGAAATTAGATTTTTTAAGCCTCCGAGTGCTCCTAATCGCCCTCTAAAATGATAAAAAAAGAAAGCCGATTCGCATTGTAATCGGCTTTCTTTTTCCTTAGACGCTTAATTGAAAATCGTGACCATCAATAGTTTTCGGCTTTGATTTGGAAGTAAGCTTGTGGGTGGTTGCATACTGGGCACACCTCTGGAGCTTGCTTGCCCACGTGGATATGGCCACAGTTGGCGCACTGCCAGATACATTCCTCATCGCGTGAGAACACCACCTTGTCTTCCATGTTCTTCAGCAGTTTGCGGTAGCGCTCTTCGTGCTCTTTTTCGATAGCAGCCACACCTTCCATCATGTTGGCAATTTCTTCGAAGCCCTCTTCGCGAGCTTCCTTTGCCATACGTGGATACATGTCGGTCCACTCATCGTTTTCGCCTTGAGCGGCAGCCTTGAGGTTTTCAAGAGTTCCCTTTATAGCACCGCCTTCAAGGAGTTTGAACCACAGTTTAGCGTGTTCCTTTTCGTTGTTGGCAGTTTCTTCAAAGAGAGCAGCAATTTGCACATAGCCATCTTTTTTTGCCTTTGAGGCAAAGTAAGTGTACTTGTTACGAGCCTGTGATTCGCCAGCGAAGGCTTCCATCAGGTTTTTTTCGGTTTTTGTACCTTTTAGTTCTTTCATGATGATACTGATTTTGATAAGATATGATTATTTCTTGAAGTAACGGTTGAACAAGCCTTCAAAGCCCTTGCCGTGACGCGCTTCGTCCTTAGCCATTTCGTGTACGGTGTCGTGAATAGCGTCGAGGTTGAGTTGCTTAGCCTTCTTAGCGATAGCGAGTTTACCTTCGCAAGCGCCAGATTCTGCCATCATACGCTTTTCAACGTTGGTCTTGGTGTCCCAAACCACTTCGCCGAGCAATTCTGCAAACTTAGCAGCGTGCTCTGCTTCTTCCCAAGCGTAGCGCTTGAAAGCCTCAGCGATTTCAGGATAACCTTCGCGGTCGGCTTGGCGGCTCATAGCGATATACATACCCACTTCGGTGCATTCGCCCATGAAGTTGTCGTGCAAACCTTGGAGAATTTCTTCGTCAACGCCCTTAGCAGAGCCAAGTTCGTGTTCGCAAGCGAATTGAATACCTTCCTCGTTCAAGAGTTTAAACTTATCTGCTGGAACTCCACATTGTGGGCAACGTTCGGGAGCGGTTTCACCTTCATGCACATAACCGCAAACTGTGCAAATCCATTTTTTAGCCATAATTGTAGTGAATTAGTTGTAATTATTTATTTGTTTGTTATTTCTTTTTTACTGTAACTTTTTCTTTTCTTCGAGGCACTCCGGACACAGCCCGCTAAAGTTGAGTTCCACTTTCTCCACGGCATACTGGTCGCTGTCGTAGAGGTGCGCTCGCACATGCTCATTGATTTCCGCATCAAACACCCTTCCGCAGCCATTGCACATAAAGTGCGCGTGGGGCTTCACGCAGCCGTCGTAGCGAATGTTGCGGCGATCGATGGTGAGCGACATTGCCGCATTCTTTTCGCAAAACAGCTCAAGTGTGTTATATACTGTGGTACGCGAAAGCGTGGGGAGGATGGGTAGCAAGTCGGTGTAGATAGTGTCCACAGTGGGATGAGTGCAATGCTCCATGAGATACTTCATGATAGCGATGCGCTGCACCGAGGGATGCACGCCATGGTTCACGAGTTGTTGTTTTGCAGTGTTCACGAATAATTTAATTAGTTATATATTTGTAACGATTACAAAATTACAATCATTTTCAATAATACCAAAATTTTTCCAACTTTTTTTTCAAAAAAAATGTTAAGAGAGAGATTAGAGGTTAAGAAGTTAAGGAGTTGAAGAAGTTAAGGAGTTGAAGAAGTTAAGAAGTTGAAGAAGTTAAGAAGTTGAAGAAGTTAAGAAGTTAAGACGATAGCCCAGATTATTCTGAGGGTTCAGAGTGCTCTGAGTGCTCCCGAAGCATCACCTTAAATAAAAAAGGGCGCGCCTGTGTGAGGCGTGCCCTTAATTTATTGTGGTAAAATCAAGCTGTTTCTTAGATTTCTGAGAAGTACTTGATAGTACGTACCATTTGAGAAGTGTAAGAGTTTTCGTTGTCGTACCAAGAAACTACTTGTACTTCATAGAGACCGTCAGCGATCTTAGCAACCATAGTTTGAGTTGCGTCGAAGAGTGAACCGAACTTCATACCGATGATGTCAGAAGAAACGATTTGGTCTTCATTGTAACCGAAGCTTTCGTTAGCAGCAGCCTTCATAGCAGCGTTGATACCTTCAACAGTTACATCTTCACCCTTAACAACAGCGATAAGGATAGTAGTAGAACCAGTTGGAGTTGGAACGCGTTGTGCAGAACCGATGAGCTTACCGTTGAGTTCAGGAATTACGAGACCGATAGCCTTAGCAGCACCAGTTGAGTTAGGAACGATGTTGCAAGCACCAGCGCGTGAACGACGGAGGTCACCCTTACGTTGAGGACCATCGAGAATCATTTGGTCGCCAGTGTAAGCGTGGATAGTTGACATGATACCTGACTGAATTGGAGCGTATGCGTGGAGAGCAGCAGCCATTGGAGCCAAGCAGTTGGTAGTACAAGAAGCTGCAGAGATAACCTTATCGTCAGCAGTAAGAGTTTCGTGGTTCACGTTGTAAACGATGGTTGGGAGGTCGTTACCTGCAGGAGCAGAGATAACTACCTTCTTTGCACCAGCTTGGAGGTGAGCAGAAGCTTTTTCCTTAGAAGTGTAGAAACCAGTACATTCGAGAACTACGTCTACGTCGTTAGCAGCCCATGGGCAGTTTGCTGCGTTTGGTTCAGCAGAAATCTTGATTTCCTTGCCGTCAACGATGATTGAGTTTTCAGTTGCTTCTACAGTGTGCTTGCCTTCACCGAACTTGCCAGCGAAACCACCTTGAGCAGTGTCATATTTAAGAAGGTGAGCGAGCATTTTTGGATTGGTAAGGTCGTTGATAGCAACAACTTCATAACCTTCAGCTTCAAACATCTGACGGAAAGCCAGACGACCAATACGGCCAAAGCCGTTAATAGCTACTTTTGTCATAATACGTCTAAAAAATTAAATAAAATATGAATAATATTATCTCTTAAAATTTCCTTTTATGCGGTAAAATCACTAATTTTGGGAGCTGAGAAACAAGACGTTCTTATCGCTCCTGTTTTTTTCAACTGCAAAATTAATACATTTTTTTGGGGTTGAGGTCATTGTTATAGAAAAAATAATGGAAAAATTTCCCCAATTAAGAATGTTTAATATTTATAAGGTGTAAAAGTGGTGGAAAATCAGCCTTTTGCACCACTTTTTAAACTAATCATTAAAATAATAACCAAACTATGGGATTTGTAAAAGAATTCAAGGAATTTGCCGTTAAGGGCAATGTGATGGATATGGCTGTGGGTGTGATCATCGGCGGCGCATTCGGAAAAATCGTGACTTCGATGGTGGAAGACTTGTTGATGCCTTTGGTGGGAATGCTCACCGGCGGCGTCGACTTCACATCGTTGAGCCTGACCGTGGGCGATGCCAACGTGAAATACGGCAATCTGCTTCAAAATGTGATCGACTTCGTGATTGTGGCATTCTGCATCTTCCTGATGGTAAAGGGCATCAACAAATTCAAAAAGGCACCCGAACCAGCCCCAGAAGCCCCTGCCACCCCCTCTCCCGAAGAAAAACTCCTCACCGAAATCCGCGACCTCCTAAAAGAAAAAAAATAAAAGTCAGGATACGCAAAGGGTGCTCTTTGCCACCCAAAACATTTAAACATCCGTTCTAAAATAATATGACAGAAGTAAGGAACAAGAATGATTTCAATGAGTACATTGAATCACTACTCGTAAATTAAGAAAGCGACGACCTTGAGTTTAAAAGTGCCTCAGGGGGCTTTCCTGGCACATTTTGGGACACTTATTCCGCCTTCGCCAATAGCGAGGGCGGAATGATTGTGCTTGGGGTGGCGGAAAAGAAAGGCAAATTCTATATCGATGGGCTTTCTGAAGAACAGATACAAAAGTATCAAAAAGATTTTTGGAATAATGTAAACAACAAATCCACAATCAGCCACAACCTTCTCACATCAAACGATGTAGAAGTCGCAGAATACAAAGGAAACAAACTCGTCATTTTCCATATCCCCAGAGCGAACAGAGAACAACGCCCAGTTTATAGGACAACCAGTCCATTAGGGAATACTTTCAAAAGAAATTTTGAAGGAGATTACAGGTGCACCGATGTTGAAGTTAGGAGAATGTTTGCTGATGCCGACGTGCTACATCCAGCAGACGGACGAATACTTAAAAATTACACAATGGAGGACATCGACATCGACTCCTTGAACAGATATAGACAATTATTCAAACTATCTTCTCCAGACCACCCTTGGTTGACCCTGAATGACATAGATTTGTTGAAGATGCTGGGCGGCTATCGCAAAGACAGGCAAAGCGGCGAAGAGGGGTTTACTGTGGCAGGGCTATTGATGTTTGGCAAAACATTGTCTATTACCGACGAAGAGTGCTGTCCACATTTCTACCCTGATTACCAAGAGCGTCTCACAGAAGAAGACGACATTCGTTGGACCAACCGAATCTGCGCAGATGGAACATGGGAGGCAAATCTATTCAACTTCTATCAGCGCGTTCTGCCACGCTTGCAATCAGTGTTGCCAAAGCCATTCAAGCTGGAAAACAACACACGCATAGGAGAAACTCCTGCCCATGTTGCTGTTAGAGAAGCACTAATTAATCTATGCGTACACGCAGATTACAGCGTCAATGCAACCTTAGTAGTAAAACTCCAACTCGATGGTTTTGTGTTCTCCAACCCTGGCACCATGCTTGTGTCAAGGGAACAGTATTATATGGGCGGAGACAGTGTTTGTAGAAACAAGTATCTGCAAAAAATGTTCTCTATGATTGGGGTGGCGGAGAAAGCAGGAAGTGGAACTGATAAAATCATGAAAGGGTGGCGAAAAGCAAACTGGCGTTCTCCTAAAATTGAAGAAAAGCAACAACCCAACAAGGTGGTACTTGTAATGCCGATGGAGTCGCTCCTATCTAACAAAGCAAAAGCTATACTTACCGACAAGTTTGGAATAAGCGCCAACTCTTTTGACCACAACGTCATGTCGGTATTGGCATTGGTTTGCGACGAGGGTGGTGCCACCAACGAACGATTACGCTATGTGCTGAATATGCATAAAGCAGAAATTTCTGACCTGCTGAAATTGATGGTACAAAAAGAATAGTGCAAGTTCTGCCAAAAAGAGATTGTCAAGAGAGGAACTCAAGTCTCTGATTATTTCTATATGTAGCGATTGGGTCAGTATCGAAGATATTGTCAAAAAAAGCGGAAAGAGCACATCTTATATCAGAAACGTTGTGATTCCGCTATTGTTAGCGGAGAAGTCAATTGTTATGCTATTTCCGGGCACACCCCGCAACCCTAATCAGAAATACAGAATAAAAGAATAGCGACGAAAGAGCTCCACTGAAATTTCGGTGGAGCTCATATTTTTTGTTATGGTTCTTCTTTCTGTTTAGCGGAGGATGCGTTGGGGACGCTGTGGGGAGGATTTGCCGTCGGCTGATGGGGCGTAGTAGTAATAGCCGTAGTCGTAGTCATCCCAGCGTGGCGAGCTGGTGTGCACGAGGTCGAATGTGTAGTCGGTCCATTCGTTCCAGTAGATGCGTCCCTGGAAGCGGCTGTCGTTCAGGCGATAATTGTCGATGTAGATAGTGTAGTTGTCTTCCACAAAGTAGATTTCAATCACCTTGTCGCGCACACGCCATTCGATGTGGCTGGCGAGGTAGTCCCATGGGGCGTTGCTGAAATAGTCCACCCAGTGACCTCGGCCCGAAGTGTATCGGAATGGGTCGGTGGTAAAGTCCACATAGGAGTATGTGGAGTTGTAGTAACGGCCGTCGTAGGCTGCTTGCATATTGGTGTAGCCTTCCCAAGTGCCCTCAAGGCTTGAAGCGATATACTCATCTTCGCAAGATGTGAAAGTGAGGCTCATCAGTGCCACCATCGCCAAAGTGAATAGGTTGTATAATTTCTTCATCAGTTTCGGGTATTAAAAGTTATAAACTTCACAAAATAGCAAATTATTGCCAAGTCTTTGACAAATAGACAAATTTTAGTCGCAAAAGTTTAATGCTCGTGCCAAGTTGGCTGCCACAATGCTTTCGAGCCGTTCGCTTGGCATCTGGAGGGCGGTGGCGAGTTGGCTGATGATTTGTCCGATGGGCATTGTGCTTTCGTCGGTTTCGGCAAGGAGGCGGTCGAGCGGCACGGCGCGAAGTGCGTCGGCATTGAATCGCTCGCCAAACGAGATGTAGAACCCAGCCTTCACCAGTGGTGCCACCACGCGTGCGTTGCCCCGAAATCCGTGAATAGCCCACGCCACACTTTTTCGGCTCTCGCTCCACGCCTTCAGCACCTGCTGCGAGGTGCGCACGCAGTGTATCACCAGCGGTTTGCCCAAGGCTTCCGCCAAAGCGATATGCCGTTCAAACAGGCGCATCTGCACTTCAAGCGGCGCGCCCCTCAGGCTGTCGAGCCCCGTCTCCCCTATCGCCTTCACTTGCTCATTCTGCGCCGTTTCGGCAAGGGCTTGCATCTGCGCCTCCACATCGCCCTCGGTGTGCCAAGGGTGGATGCCCACAGCGTAGCATTTGCCCGGCATGGGCGCAAAATCGGTGGGCGACACGCTAATCAGCGCATCGGTGGCAAGAAGATGGTGGGTATGGAAATCGAGCATCATGGCACTGGGTCGTAACCGCTTCCGCCCCAAGGGTGGCAACGGCTTATGCGTTTCACGGCAAGCCAAAAGCCTTTAAACGGGCCGTGCTTGCGAATGGCTTCCACCGCATATTGGCTGCATGTGGGCGTAAACCTGCACGCTGGCGGAGTGAGGGGCGAAATGCACCGCTGATAGAAGCGAATGGGCAGTATGAGCACCATTCCGAGCCCTTTCAGCACCAGCCGCCACAGGCGCACCAGGATATTTGCTCCGTCATTCATCGGTGGCCGCCTTTTGAATTTTTTCGAGCACAACGCGCATTTTCTCCTCAATCACGGCATAATCGGCAGGAGATTTCGACAGATAGATAAACGCCACATCCACGCTCTTGCCAGCCTCGGCAAGGGCAGGAACGAGCAGCGCACGGTTCAATCGGTATGCCTCACGGGTGCGACGGCGCAGAAGCACACGCCCCACTGCCGTGCGGATTTTCTTCTTCGGAATGGTGATCATAAAGCGCGACGGAGCCTCTGGCCGTGCCTCGCCTATGCGATAAACAGCCCTGAGCGGATAGGCAATCACGCTCTTTCCGCTTGAAAACATCTGATTGATAGCCGTGTGGCTACACAACTTCTCACGCTTGTATAATCTAAAATTCTCCATTCAAACTACAAAGTTAATTGTTTTTTACCGTTCTTGATGCAATTCCCCCCCATTTCATTCACTTTTTTTCTCCTTACAAACCCTAACGCTATAGCGTATTGCTGTCACAAGTGGGTGTTTGAAATTTGGGGAAATAAGCGTATTTTTGTAGTTGGAATCCGTGTGCCTTTGGCGGTGGCATGGCTAAACTGACGACGATGATGAATATTGAGCAAGTTAGAGAATACACGCTGACGCTTTGCGGCGTGACCGAGGACCAGCCGTTTGGCGACGACATTGTCACTTTCCGGGTGGAGGGGAAGATTTTCCTGTGCCTATGGTTGGGCGGCGGCAAATACGACTTGGCGTATCAGCCAAGGTTTGCGTGCAAACTGGCTCCCGAACGCAACGAGGAACTGCGTGAGCACTACGGTGCCATCACGCCTGCCTTCCACTGGAACAAGAAGCACTGGAGCGATGTGTACTACACGCTGCTCGACACCGAACTGGTGGAAGCGATAATCCGCGAGTCGCACCAGTTGATTATCAGCACTTTGCCAAAGGCGGTGAGAGCAAAATATCAAAACGCATAAACACAATTATCACTTTTGCAATATGAAAGCATTCACATACATTGAAAAGGGCAAATTTGCCTTAATTGAGAAACAGAAACCTGAGTTGCAAGCATCTACCGATGCCATCGTGCGTGTGACGCTGGGCAGCATTTGCTCAAGCGACCTCCACATCAAGCACGGAAGCGTGCCAAGAGCCGTGCCGGGCATCACCGTGGGCCACGAAATGGTGGGCGTGGTGGAGGAAATCGGCACCGACGTGAAAGGCGTGAAGGTGGGCGACCGTGTGACGGTGAACGTGGAGACCTTCTGCGGCGAATGTTTCTTCTGCAAGCACGGCTATGTGAACAACTGCACCTCGCCCCACGGCGGCTGGGCGCTGGGCTGTCGCATCGACGGCGGACAGACCGAATATGTGCGTATGCCGCTGGCATCGCAAGGCCTGAACCGTATTCCCGACGCTGTGACCGACGAACAGGCGCTTTTCGTGGGCGATGTGCTCGCCACGGGATTCTGGGCGGCTCGCATCAGCGAAATTTCCACCGACGACACCGTGCTCATCATCGGCGCAGGTCCCACCGGCATCTGCACGCTGCTGTGCGCCATGCTGAAGCAGCCCAAGCGCATCATCGTGTGCGAGCAGTCGGAAGAGCGTCGCGCCTTTGTAAAAAATCACTACCCCGATGTGCTACTCACCACGCCCGACGAATGTGTGGACTTCGTGAAGCGCCACAGCGACCATGGCGGCGCCGATCGTGTGCTTGAAGTGGCTGGCGGAACCACTACCTTCTCTCTGGCATGGCAATGCGCACGCCCCAACGCCATCGTCACCATCGTAGCCCTCTACAACGAGCCACAGGTGCTCCCCTTGCCCAACATGTATGGCAAGAACCTCACTTTCAAGACTGGCGGCGTTGACGGTTGCGACTGCGAGGAAGTGCTCCGCCTCATCGAGCAGGGCAAAATCGACACCACCCCACTCATCACCCACCGCTTCCCCCTCAGCCGCATTGAGGAAGCCTACCGCATCTTCGAAAACAAAGAAGACGGCGTAATAAAAATCGCCATCTACAACGAATACCCCCCACTCACAATAAATAATTCGTGAGAATTTGTGCTAATTCGTGTGTGACTATCTGCCACAAATTTCCACAAATTATTTTTTTTGTTGAATCTCGTTGAATCTGTGTGAGCCCTGTTATTTTTGGGTGGTGGAGGGGTTCCACACTTGCTTCACGAAGGCTTCGGCGTATTTGCATTGATATTCGCCACCGTGGAAACGCTCCATCGGAATGTGCCATTCGAGGATAAAGTCGGGCTCTTGGCTGGCGTGAGCGCGACACGCCTTGTGCTTGGTTTCCACCACATCGGTAATGTCAACGTAGGTGTCGGGGTGGAAATTCTGCGTTTGCAGCCCCGTCATCGCCTCATGGTAGTAGAGATCGAACGAATGGCCGAGTTGCCTCCAAGCGTCGTAAGTGAGAATGCCGCAAATACGGTGGTCGCGATGCGAATCGATGGGCCAATGTGTGAACACCACATCAGGCTTTTCGCGCTCAATCACCGCCTTCATTTCGGCGTAGCGCTCCTTGGTGATTTCGCACGCGCCATCCACCTGCGTGAGTTGCACATGGCGCACACCCATAATGGCGCACGCATCGCTGATTTCCTTCTGGCGGATAGCCTTCGCCTCATCGCCACTCTTGCCTGGAATACCAGCCTCGCCGCCAGTGAGATACACATTCACCACCTCGCAGCCCGTGCGCTGAAGCATCAACGCCGTGCCACCGCAGCAATACTCCGGGTCGTCGGGGTGCGCCCCGATAATCAACGCCTTCCTATACTTCCCCAAAATGGAACCACCATTTTGAGCCGCCAACGGCAACACCGCCACCATCAGCGCAAAAATCAAAACCACACGTTTCATATTCATCATAAAAAATTAAATTACGCAAAAAAAATACCACCCACAAAGTTATAAAATCCCCAAAAAATCCCCCCACAAAAACAAAACATTTCTTCCCCCAAGAAATCCCCAAATAAAAAGCGCAATTTTTGGGAATTATCAATAAAAAATCTAACTTTGCACAAAAGTCGCCCGAAAAAGTGTAGATATTCACACAAAAGTCGCCCGAAAAAGTGTTGACATTCGCACAAAAGTCGCCCGAAAAAGTGTAATAAAATCACTATCTCATTAAAATTCAAATACTTATGTATAAACGAAAAATTGAGACATATTTTCAAAGTTGGAAAAAGTCTGAAAATAGAAAACCACTGGTAATAAAAGGAGTCCGCCAATGCGGAAAAACCAGTTCTGTTCTCAAATTTGCTAAAGAACATTACAAGGAGGTGATTTACATTGATTTTCACCAACAGCCTCAACTCAAATCCATCTTTAATGGGAGTTTGGACATTAATTACCTTACAGTGGCTATTTCTGCGGCTATTCCAAGTGCCATATTTGAGCCATACAACACATGTCTTATATTCGACGAAATACAAGACTGTGCAAAAGCAAGGTCGTCGCTCAAATTTTTCAAACTTGATGGTCGATACGATGTGATATGCACGGGGTCGTTGTTGGGCGTAAATGGTTACCGAAGCGACCTACAAGACGACAGGGAAGCCTCTATCCCAGTAGGATTTGAGGACATTATCGACATGTACCCAATGGACTTTGAGGAATGGACTTGGGCTAACGGCATCAAGAAACCTGTTTTCGACCTTTTACACAAATGTTTGGTCAGTGAAACTCCTGTACCAGACGCCATTCACAATCGAATGCGAGAATTATTCCTACAATATATAATAGTAGGAGGTATGCCAGAAGCTATTAAAACATTTCTTGACACACACGACATCAACCAAACGAGAAAAGTTCAACGGCAAATAGTCGACGAATACAAAATCGATATGGTGAAATATGCCCTTCCAGAAGATAAACCACATATTCGAGAGTGCTTTGAGTCGATTCCCCGACAATTGGGTCGCGACAATAAAAAGTTCACATACTCCATTGTCAAAAAGGGAGGAAGAAGCAAAGATTTTAAGGGAAGCCTGCAGTGGATTGAAGATGCGGGAATAGTGCGCCGCTGCTACAATCTGTCTATTCCCGAACTTCCGTTTAGCGGAAACGCCATTCACAACAATTTTAAAATATATATGGCTGATACAGGATTGTTTATCAGTATGCTTGACGAGGGCACTCAATTCGATATTCTTAATGGAGATTTGTTTGGGTTTAAAGGCGCAATCTTTGAGAATGCCATTGCCGACATCTTTGGAAAAATGGGAAGACAACTCTATTACTTTCAAAAAACCGACAGTCTTGAAATCGACTTCTTTATTCGGTACAAAGGGAAATCAACACCAGTTGAATGTAAAGCAAAAAACGGCAATGCAAAATCTCTGAAAACACTGCTCAACCACCCAGAGAAATACCACATTGAATCCGGAATAAAAGTGGGTGACTACAATATAGGCAGAGAGAACAACGTGCTCACCCTCCCTCACTATATGGCATTCATGCTCACTTCCATCTAAAAGCAAGTGTTTCAAACGCTGCGATTTCATCATAGCGTAGGGACATGCCTTTGGCATGTTTCAGCCCCACTCAGCCACAAATTATCACAAATTATTTTTGTTGAATCTCGTTGAATCTGTGTGAGCCTTAGTAATCGGAGCAATCAGAGCACTCAGAGTAATCAGACAACACCCCACACCCATTCTCCCAGCCTCCGTGAGATTTCCCACCCACAAAGCAATACTGTGAGATCCGTGGGATCTGTGTGAGCAAAAAAACAGCCGAGGAAGCGCACATAAAAAGGGCTGCTGGCGATGTTGCCAGCAGCCCTTGTATTTGGGTTATGCTCTACGCTCAGGCCCGGAAGCCACAGGCGATGGAGCAAATGATTTTCAGATTACCAACCTGGGTTTTGACCAATGTTCTCGTTAAGAGTTTTTTGTCCGCTTGGGATTGGGAACAAGTTGTACTTGCTGTCGTAAACACGTTCTTTACCGTTGTTCTTGCAGTCGATGTAACCATCAGCATCAACAGTAACTTGAGTCCAGTCGATACCACCTTTACCTACAAAGTTACCTACGTAAGCGCCACGGCATTGGTTAGGATACTTTTGAGTGTCGAGGAGTTGGAGTTGGTTCCAACGTTGGAGTGAATAGTAACGGTCGTTGTTGCAGTACATCATTTCCACACGGCGTTCGCGGCGAACTTCGAAGATGATGTTGCTCACACCCATGTTGTTAGCTGGGTCAGCTTCAGGAGCTGTTGTGAGGTGAGGCATCTTAACGCGGTCGCGGAGCTTGTTGATAGAAATGTCGAGGTCGTTTTGGGTAATGTTGCCAAGTTCTGCACATGCTTCTGCATAGTTGAGGTAGATTTCAGCCAACCAGAAGATAGGAGCGTCGGTGGTGTTAGTACCGATTGATTGACGGTCCTTGTTAGGCATTGCGTTGGTGTCGAACAGGAGCACACCGTAACCAGTTGAAGAGGTAGATTGTGAGCCACCGAAGCGAGCGTAACCACAGCCAGGGAATTGGAGAATGCTGTCGACTTGAGCAGTCATACGTGGGTCGCGTTGCTTGAGCAAGTCAGCGATGTTGATGAAAGAAGCTTCACCGAAACCTGACTGATCATCAATCTTCACGAGTTTACCGTTTTCGCTCTTGTCGCAAGTGGTGGTTGCTTTTGGCTTACCATCGCGGAAGAGGTAGCTGTCGAACGCGTCTTTTGACATACCGTGCACCTGAGTAGAACCGCAAGTGTAGTCCACTGTACCATGGCCGAGCACGTTGTACACATAGTGCTTGTACATAATCATTTCAGGGTTGCCCTTGAGGTCGAGTTGGTCGAAGTTTGACTTGAAGTCAGCGTTGAGCTCATACTTGCCTGAAGTCATGATTTCCAAACTTGCGTTCTTACATTCATTGAGGTAAGTGTTGGCGCGAGCTTCGTCCTTCAACACATATTTGCTGTAAGTACCTTCAAACAAGCATACACGGCTCTTCATAGCAAGTGCCACATACTTATTGTAGGCTACGCGGGAATTTTCCTCTTGGTTAATGTTGGCGCAAGCGTAGTTGAGGTCTTCAAGCACCTTGTCCATCACAGTGTTGCGGTTCTGACGTGCACCGTAAAGGATGTCGGTATCGTTGGTGTCGAGCACCTTGTCAACCCAGTAGCAGTCGCCATAGCCACGTACCAACTTGAAGTGTTGCCATGCGCGATAGAGGCGTGCCAGGCCTTCGTAGTTAGCCTTTGTAGCAGGAGTCATTTCGCTGATGCCAGGAAGTGCGGCAAGAAGCGTGTTGGCACGGCGAATTTCAGCATAAGGGCTGTTCCAAGCACCAGCAGTAGCAGGAACGGCTGTAAATGTCCATTCAGTAATACCAGTGGTACCTTGGTCGTCGTTCAAGAAATTGAAATAAAAGTCACCATAGCCACCGCCATTGCCATAGCCAGAGAACTCATTGTATGTGTAGTTGATGAAAAGCTGAACATTCTTCTCACTGGTGAAGAAATTCGTTTTCGTGAATTGATCGTATGGATCGGTGTCGAGCAAGTCGGAGCAAGATGTGAACATCAATCCAGAAATCAATAATAAAGCTATTTTTTTCATATAACTATTATCCGTTTGAATGTTAGTAAATCAATGTATCTCTATTAATCATGCTTGATTACAAGTCGATTTGGATACCGAATGAGTAAGTGCGCATAATTGGGTCAGTACGTCCCCATACGCCATTACCATAAGAACCAACACCGGTGTTGATTTCAGGGTCGAGGCCTGTACCGTTGTTGTGGTTGATGATGTCGAATGCATTAGCGATAGAAGCGTAAACGCGAACTCTGCTGAGGGTCACCTTCTTCACGAGGTCGGTTGGAAGGGTGTAACCTACAGTGATGTTCTTCATACGCAAGTATGACATGTTCACCAAGTATTTGTCTTGTGGATAGAAGTTGTAGCGGCCACCATTCAAGATTGCGCCAGAAGCGTTGCCTTGACCAGCACCACCACCCCACATACGTGGGAAGTCTTTGCTTTGGTCGATAACACCAGCTGCAAATTCAGCTTCTGTTACGTAGCTTGTCTGGTTAGAGTAGATAGCGTCTTCACCACGCATCATAGGCATTACGAATGCTGATTGAGTCCACATGTCGCGCTTGCCAACGCCTTGCATAAAGAGGTCGATGTCGAAGCCTTTCCATTCTGCGCCGAGGCGGAGAGAGTATTGATAGCGAGGAGTGAAGTTACCAATCTTCACGAGGTCGCCGTGGTTGTCAGGAGTACCTTCGCCCCAGTCAATCTTACCATTGCCATCAACGTCAACAAACTTGATGTCGCCAGGACCATATACGAAGCCACCGTTTTGGAGCTTGGTTTGGTCAGCTACGCCTTCCTTGTAAATCCAGTTACCCTTGTCGTCCTTGCCAGAGAAATCGCTGAAATCGAAGTAGCGGTCGGTCTTGAAGCCCCAGATTTCGCCATATTCCTTACCAGTATAGTAACCGTTGATGAGATTGTTGCTATCCCAGTCTGTCACCTTAGTCTTATAGTCGCTGATATTGAATGTGCCGTAGAAGTTCACATCACCGAATTTGTGACGATAGTCGATGGTGATTTCCCAACCACGAGAGCGGAGCGAACCTTCGTTGCCGTAAGCAGCAGAAGTACCAAGCACGCTTGGAAGTTCCTTACCAGGAGCAAGCATGTCCTTAGTGTCGCGTTGGAACCAGTCGAGGTTCACATTAAGTTCGCCTTGGAGGAAGCCGAGGTCGAGACCAATGTTGGTGGTGTTGATAGTTTCCCAAGTAAGAGTTGAAGGAACCATCTTTGGCATACCGAAGTAGTCGTACTTAGAATCGCCTGTGCCGAGCCAGTTCACACCATTGTTCACCTTGCTCATTGTTTCCAAGAACATATAGTTGCCTACCACTTGGTTACCGATTGAACCATAAGATGCACGGAGCTTACCATTTGACAACCAACTCTTGGTGCTTTCCATGAAAGATTCTTCAGTGAAGCGCCAGCCAGCAGATGCTGATGGGAAGAATGCCCATTGGTCGTTCTCTGGGAATTGGCTTGAACCGTCGTAGCGGCCGTTAAGTTCGAGCAAGTAACGTCCCATAAAGTCGTAGTTGATACGAGCGAAGAAACCAGCAGAACCTGTGTGGGTGTGTTGGTGGCTGTAAGAGTACTCCTTATCGGTGAGTGAAAGCTCTGGGAGGTTGGTGTCAAGCATGTTCCAGCGCTCATAGTAGAGATACTCATAATCATCCTTATCCACGTTAGCACCAACGAGTACATTAAAGTTGTGAACATCGTTTAAGCTTTGAGCGAAGTTGAAGTAACCGTTAAACACCTGTTGAGTGTAGTCTGAACGGCTTGACTCAATGAATGTGGTGGTGTTAAGAGTTGCGATCTGTGGATTCACACCCCAAGTGTTGAGGATGGTGCTTGGCAGACCGATACCTTTATATTTAGTGTGCTTCTTAACGAAGGTGTAGTCGGCATTGAAGGTCAAACCGTGCTTGAAGTCAATCTTAGCAAATGCACCAAGACGCATGTTGTTGGTCTTTTGGTAAGCGTCGCCAGCGGTTTTGCGGAAACCGATGAGTTGACGGCCATCATATTGCTTGCCATCTTCGTCGGTGATGTAGCCGTAAGGGCCAAAGAATGAACCCCAGCGCCATACATATTGGTAAGAACCCTGACCTTGAACGTATGGATAGTCAAACGAACGGTCGTCGTAGTTGGTGCGCACACCCACTTGCAACCAGTCGGTAGCTTGGGTAGATATGTTGGCAGCCACGTGATAGTTCTTAATCTTGTCAGGATTGAAGTTCATCAAGTCCTGGCGTTGGTTGTAGTTAGCACTGATGTAGAAGTTGGTCTTACCAGAAATACCTGAAATAGAGAGGTTGTGGTTCTGTGATGGAGCGGCGTTGTTGAAAATGATACCAGGAACATCCCAGTTAGCATAGTAGCCATATTGGTCATAGTCGTCGCCGAACACCATTTCGCGGTAACCGCTCTTAGTGTCGCCATGCTTCTTGATCCAGTTGTTCATACCGGTCTGGAATTGTTCGCTGTCGAGATACATACCAAACAATTCACAAGCATTACCCTTGCGGCGGTTAGCGTCAATGAGGGCTTGAACCTGAGTAGGAACGTTAGGATATTCTGGAGTGCAGGTTGCCTGGCTCCAAGCAAAGTTGTTCTTGTAAGAAATCTTCACATGGTCTTGTTGCTTACCAGTCTTGGTGGTAACCAAAATCACACCGAAAGCAGCGCGAGTACCATAGATAGAGCTTGATGCAGCATCCTTGAGCACTGAAATGCTTTCAATGTCGTCGCTGTTGATGAATGAGAGGTTGTCAACAGGCACACCGTCAACAATGTAGAGAGGAGATGATACACCACTGTTTGAGAGGGTACCAATACCACGAATCACAACGCTAGCGTCGTCGCTGATGCTACCGCTGGAGTTAAGAATAGTCAAACCTGGCACAGCACCTTGAAGGGCTTTTGCCACGTCGGTTTCACTTTTTGAACTGAGGTTTTTGCTCACGTCCACACTGGTTACAGCACCAGTAAGGTTGGCTTTGCGTTGTTGGCCATAACCAACCACTACCACTTCATCGAGCAGAGCCTTGTCTTCACCGAGGACCACGCGGCCAGCTTCTGAAGCTTTCAGTATCACAGTCTTAAAGCCTACTGAGCTAATTTTCAACTTAGCATTTTTATCAGCTTTTACGCTGAACATACCGTTCAAGTCTGTAGCGGCACCACGCATAGTTCCAACTACCTGAACGCTTGCACCGATAATGGGTTCACCATTCTCGTCAACAACAGTACCTTTCACATGTCCGGACTCAGCCGTGACAGCTTGTGGTACAGGGGTTGCAAATGAGGGGGCCACATTTGCACACGCAAGGAAAAGAGCGCCAACGAGGGCAATCTGTTTTTTCATACGCTTGTAGTTTTTGTTAATGATTATAGTTTATTAAAAAATGAATATATCATCGTTTTGTGTTAAATGTTAAAAAAGCGGCAAGAAAAATAGCAGACCTACCCACTTTTTTATGATTAACACACAAAGTTTGCAAAAATTTCTTAATGTAGCAACTTTTTCCACACTTTTTTTTCAAATCTTTCAAAACGCCCCCCAAATAACACAATTTTTTGTAATTTTGTCACCCGCCCCCACGGAGTCCACCGAGGCCTCACACAGATCCCAATCCCACGGAGGCCTCACACAGATCCCACAGATCTCACGGATTATTTTTAAAAATGTCCAATCCGTCCGATTTGTCCGATAGGTCTGATTTGTCCGAAGGGTCCAAAAGATAAGTCCGTGAGAGCGAGAGCAATGTGCCCCCATCGGAGCCCACACAAGTCCACACACGCAGAATCATCTGTGAGATTTCCCACCCACAAAGCGATACTGTGGGATCTGTGAGATCCGTGTGAGCCCAAAAAGTGAGATCCGTGTGAGCCCAAAAGCAAAGTGGAATCCGCACGAGCCACCCACGCACAGAAGCATCTGTGAGATTTCCCACCCACAAAGCAATACCGTGGGATCTGTGAGATCCGTGTGAGCCCAAAAGCAAAGTGGAATCCACGCGAGCCAGCCCCCACACAGAAGCATCTGTGAGATTTCCCACCCACAAAGCAATAGAGTGGGATCTGTGAGATCCGTGTGAGCCCAAAAACCAAGCGGAATCCGTGTGAGCCCTAAGAAGCCTGTGAGCCCAAGCATTAATTAAGTTATGAATCAAACAGTTTCTCCCATATTATTGCTCCAGAAGCAGCGTGCGCTGCTACAAATGGAGTATGACGCCGAAAAGGAAGAGTTTCGCCGACAGACCGAAACGCTGGGCGTGCGGCGCAAAGTGAAGCGTGGCGACTGCTGGTTGCCGCTCCGCATTGGCCGCTCCTACTACAATTCGCTCAACCAACTGGTGGTGGAGGTGTTTCGCACCGCCGACACCGATGTGGAACACAACTTCGAGTTTGGCCGACAGGTGATGTTTTTCCACATCGACGCGAACAACGAAATCCGCTACTTTTCGTTTTCTGCCACAGTGAGTTATGCCGAGGCAGAGCGCATGGTGGTGGCAATCCCCGACGCCGGGTGCGTGGCGCAACTGCAAGGCGCGAATCAGGTGGGCGTGCAACTGTCGTTCGACGAGACCACCTATCGCCTGATGATGGACGCGCTGGAGCGTGTGATGCGTGCCAAGGGTAACCGTCTGGCGCATCTGCGCGACATCTTCTACAACCCTTCCAAAACGGAGAAATTCACCTTTGCCCCAATGCGTTTTCCATGGCTCAACCCCACGCAGGAGCACGCCGTGAACGAGGTGCTGCTGGCTAAAGATGTGGCGATTGTGCATGGCCCGCCAGGCACCGGCAAAACCACCACGCTGGTGGAGGCTATTTTCGAGACGCTGCGCCGTGAAAATCAGGTGATGGTGTGCGCGCAGAGCAATATGGCTGTTGACTGGATTAGCGAGCGGCTGGTGGACCGTGGCGTGGAGGTGCTGCGCATCGGCAACCCCACGAAAGTGAACGACAAGATGCTCTCGTTCACCTACGAGCGCCGCTTTGAGTCGCACCCCGACTACCCCAGCCTGTGGGCGCTCCGCAAGGCCATACGTGAAATGCAGGGCAAAAGAAAGCGTGGCGACCACGGCTATCACGATAAACTCGACCGCCTGAAAAGCCGCGCCACCGAACTTGAGGTGCGCATCAATGCCACGCTCTTTGGCAATGCGCGCGTGATTGCATGCACTCTGGCAGGAAGCACCAGCCGTGTGCTGAGCGGCATGAAGTTTGCCACCCTCTTCATCGACGAGGCGGCGCAGGCGCTGGAGGCGGCGTGCTGGATAGCCATCAGAAAGGCAAACCGTGTGATTCTCGCCGGCGACCACCAGCAACTCCCACCCACCGTCAAGAGCATCGAGGCGCTGAAGGGCGGACTCGGCACCACGCTGATGGAGCGCATTGTGAAAAGCAATCCGCAAGTGGTGACGCTGCTGAAAATGCAATACCGCATGAACGACGAGATTATGCGTTTTTCAAGCGAGTGGTTCTATCACGGGCAAGTGCAGAGCGCGCCCGAAGTGAAGTACCGCAGCATTCTCGACTTCGACACCCCAATGGTGTGGATTGACACCTCCGACAAGGACTTCAAGGAGCAATTCGTGGGCGAGAGTTTCGGACGCATCAACAAAGACGAGGCGATTCTCACCCTGCAAACGCTTCAAGAATATTTCACCAAAATCGGGCGTGAACATGTGCTCAACGAGCGCATCGATGTGGGCATCATTTCGCCCTACCGCGCGCAGGTGCAGTTTTTGCGTAAAATGGTGAGATCAACCGAGTTTTTCAAGCCTTACCGACACCTGATTTCGGTCAACACCGTAGATGGATTTCAGGGGCAGGAGCGCGACGTGATTCTCATCAGCCTCGTGCGCGCCAACGACAACGGCGAAATCGGCTTCTTGCGCGACCTCCGACGCATGAACGTGGCTATCACGCGCGCCCGCATGAAACTCATCATTCTCGGCGACGCCTCCACCCTCACCCGCCACCCCTTCTACGCTCGCCTCCACTCCCACATCCAAGAAATCAGAAATTAGAAATTAGAAATTAGAGGAATTGGTGGGGGGATAAAAAAAGGTGGGGGATTTGTTGGTAAGTGGGGAAAAAGCATTACTTTCGTGGATAATTTAAAAATATGTGTTCAGGAATGGGGAAGGTGTTGGAAATATTGAGGAATTGGACGCTGCCGGTGGCTATTTTGGGCGGTGCGGCGGTGTATTATCTGTTTGCGTTGATACCTGCGTTTGGTGGGTTTGCGCGGGCGGCGAGCCCCGTGTTCGACGAGGTGCTACCGTGGTTCCTTTTCGTGATTCTGTTCACCACTTTTCTGAAGATTGACTATAAAAAACTGCGCCTTGCCAAGTGGCACTTTTGGGTGAGCGCCACGCAACTGTTCGTGGTGCTGATGCTGGTGGGGTGTATTCTGTATTTTAAAATCGATGGCTTCGACCTGGTGCTCATGGAGTGTATTCTGGTGTGTGTGATCGGGCCGTGCGCGGCGGCTTCGAGCGTGGTGACTGCCAAACTGGGCGGCAGCCTTGAGTCGATGACCACCTACACTTTCGTGTCGAATGTGCTCACCGCCATCATGATTCCGCTGTTTTTCCCTCTCGTTGACCAACGAGTGGAAATGAGTTTCGGCGCAGCCTTTCTGATGATTATGTGGAAGGTGTGCGTGATTTTAGTGGTGCCGATGGGGCTGGCCTACGTGGTAAAACACCTGCTCCCAAAAGTGCAGCAATGGCTCACTTCCATCACCGACCTCTCGTTCTACCTGTGGGGCTGCTCGCTGGCTATCGTCACGGGCATCACGTTTCGCAACATCAGCAACTCGCACGCGCCACTGTCGCTGCTTGCCGCCATTGCCGTGGTGAGTTTTGTGATATGCGTGATTCAATTTTCGGTGGGGCGCAACATTGGCCGATTTTTCGGCAGCACCGTGGAGAGCGGACAGGCGTTAGGACAGAAAAACACAGCATTTGCCATCTGGGTGTCGAGTGCCTACATCAACCCTCTCGCCGCCGTAGGCCCCGGTTGCTACATCATCTGGCAAAACGCCATCAACAGCCTCGAACTCTACCACCACCGCAAAAATCCAAACAAATAAGGAAAACACCAGTATGTCAATGCTATAGCATTGACATTGAGGGGAAAAATTATGGGAGCATTTTTTGGAGGGTGTAGATGGATTCGCGGCCGGTGTTCATGAGCAGGTCGAGGATGCTGAGGCCCGGTTGGAAGCCGTGGCGCGACGCCCACACTTGGTAGTAAGGCACGTCGGTAATGGGTAGCGTGTCGGGCTTTTTCCCGCCAATGAGTCCACGCAGGTCGGTGGCCTCCGCTGCTATTTCGGGGGTAATCGGCTTGGTTTCAATCTCGATAGGGAGGTCAAGAAAATCGATAATCAGATTTTGCAAAGCGGTATTAAATTCAAGCAGCGAAGTTTGTTCGCCGCCAATGATGCTGTGCAGGTCGTCGGCAATGTAATCGAAATAGGGCGACTTTCCGTAAGCCGAATAGAGTGCGCCCCAATGCAAATGTCGCCAGTTGCCGTGCTCGGAAATGCGCACGTCGCGCATACGCACAGGCATAGCGTTGGTGGTGCGATCGAGGGCGATGGTGAGGCGTTGCGTGCCGTTGGGACCGTCCACCAAGTAGCGGTGGTGGCTGTGGCGCAGCGGCAAACGTCGCTCATCAGGGTCGATAATCACCTTGCCAGCCTGAAGCATAGCGGCATAGCAGCGCACACTTCCTGCCGCCATACTGCCCATTATGATTGTGGAACTTTGCATTATCATTGTGGGTACATTGCGCCGCTTCTTTGCCTCTTACCTCTTGCATCTTCCTCACACAGATCTCACGGATCTCGCAGAATATTTTTTCATCAGATGAATCAGACAATTTTATAAAAAACCAATTCGTGAGATCTGTGGGATCTGTGTGAGGTAAGAGGCAAAGAGGCGGCGTGGGAATTTACTTCTTATCGGGGTTTGCGGATTTGAAGATGCGGTCCCAGCGAATGCTTTGCAGCAATGGCTTATCGGGGTCGAACGAGATAATCACAAACATTGGAGTGCCGATGATGTGGTCTTCTGGCACGAAGCCCCAGTAGCGCGAGTCGCTCGAATTGTCGCGGTTGTCGCCCATCATCCAGTAGTAGTCCATCTTGAAGGTGTAAGTCTTCGCCTCCTTGCCGTTGATGTAGATTTTTCCGCCCTTCACGTCCACTTCGTTGCCCTCGTAATTCTTGATACAGCGAATGTAGTAAGGCAGTTTTTGCAACGTAAGGTTGAGCGTAGCGCCCTTCTTTGGAATCCACAGTGGGCCGTAGTCGTTGTGTGTCCACGACTTCTTCACGCCAATAGGATAGGTGAGCAGCGAATCCATCGGATTGCTTTCGTCCACATCAAGGAAGCGCACTTTCTTCACATAAGGCTGCGCCTTAATCTCCTTCATGGCACTCTTGGTCAGCGGCATCGCATACCACAGTTCATTGCCATAAGGCGACTGTCCTGCACCCAAAGAGCGAGCCTCGTTGCTGATTTTCAACTCATCGAGCAGTGCCTCGGAAATGGGCGTGCCGTCGGTTTCGATAATATAGTTGCGCTGCATATTCTCAGGTTCGGCAAGCGCCTTGCCATTGATATACACGGTGCCGTTTTTCATTGAGAGGGTTTCGCCTGGCAAACCGATGCAACGCTTCACATAAGCATCGCGGCGGTCCACTGGGCGATATTTCACCTTGCCATATTGCGATGGGTTAGCCCACACAGCCTCACGGCCGTAGGTGAAGCACAGAGTGTAGTAGTCGGGGTTAGGCATATTCACTGCCACGGTGTCGCCAGCAGGGAAGTTAAACACCACAATGTCGCCACGCTCCACGCTGCGCACGCCCTTCAAGCGGTGGTATTCCCATTGTGGCGATTCGATATAACTGTCGAAACCACCGGGAAGCGTGTTTTGCGCCAATGGGAAGTGGAGAGGGGTTTGTGGCACTCGTGGGCCATACACCATCTTGTTCACCCACAGGTAGTCGCCAGTGAGCAGCGTCTTTTCAAGCGACGACGATGGAATTTGATAGTTTTGTCCCACAAAAAGGAAAAGGAAATACACCAGCACAAGGGCATACATAATGGCATCGACCCAGCCCATCACCATGCGCACAACGGGGTTTTCGGAGAATTTCCACCAGTTCCAAGGCACGAATTTAGTGATGTAGATGTCGAACAGCAGGAACCAGAACAACAGCACCCACCAGCTGCCCAGCCAAGCCACCCAGCCAAAGAACAGGGCGGAAACAATGCCGAAGCGAATCCAGCGACTTTTGTTGATACGGTCAAGGCGTTCCTTCAGCGAACCAGTCTGCTTCACAGGCATTTCCTTAACTTCTTCTTTATCTTTGTCTTTACCGAAAAAACTCATACGAATAATAAACTTATGTGTTGATATGATTGATTAATTAAGATGCAAATTTAGCACAAAAAGTTCAGTATATCAGCAACACACCCCATAATTTTGTTTTAGAGTCAACAAGTCAACAAGCCTCACACAGGTTCAACGAGATTCAACAAAAAAGCAGATTCACGGAATCCGTAGCAATATAATACTGAATATATTGTGATTCGTGGTGGAAAAGGCGGCCACAAATTAGCACAAATTTTCACGAATTATTTTTGCATCATTTGAGGTGTTAAAACCAAAAACGCTTAGCGTTAGGAACACACCCTTGCTATTCCCTCGCCAATGCTTATGCACAAAGCATAAGCATTTCACACATTTTGGTTGGTGTTTTTGCGGTAGAATATTTTTGTGGGGTAGGAGGGAATTAGTCGAAGCAGTATTCTACGGAGCAGAGGGGGTAGTTTTGCATCCACGACTGCTCTACGTAGGGTTTCATTGAAAGTCGAACTCCTTTAATTCCAGGGTAGAGCGTGTTGCAGAAGGTGGACAGGGATTTTGAGTGAACGTTGTCTTCTGCCTTAACCTCTACTGGTATTACACGCACTCCGCTTTGTATCAGAAAATCAATCTCGCACTTTGAATCACTTTTGCTCCAATAGTAAATGTGCAAATTTTGATTGCATTTCAACTGTTGTGCAACAAACGATTCGGTATAAGCCCCTTTATATTCTTTGAAAATATCATTACTCGTGAGCACAAGTGCCTGTGGTGCTTCTGCCAAGCACCCCAACAGTCCACAATCACACAAGAAGAGTTTAAACGCACCAAAATCCTCATACACTTTCAACGGAATGGATGGTTTTGATGCCATGTGAATTTTCAGCACAATACCAGCATCGACAAGCCATTGGATAGCCATTTCAAACTCCTTTGCACGAGCACCCTTCTTCAGCGATCCATACACAAATTTCTTGTTTTCCTTTGCTAATTGTGAAGGAATGGAGTCAAGCACCATGTTGATACGAGGAATATCGTTTTTAGGTGCGTGTTTGCTCACATCATTGCGATATGCGGAGAGTATGTTTTGCTGGATTTCCCTTATTTTTTTCAAGTTTTTTTCTGCCACAAACGACGAAACCGCTTCTGGCATACCTCCCACAAAATAGTATTGGCGTAGCAATTCCTCATAAGAGGGCAAAAGCATGTTCAACACATCCCATCGCTTCGATTCCAGCAAAGCCACTTTCTCTTTCTCGCCAAGAGCAAGCAAAAACTCGGAAAAACTCATAGGATAGAGCGTGAGCATATCCACTTTTCCCACAGGGAAAGAAACGCCTTCGTGAATTGCAATGCCTAACAGCGAGCCTGCCGCCATCACATGCAGTTGGGGCATATCCTCACAGAAGTATTTCAGCGACTCCAAACCTTTGGGTACTTCCTGTACTTCATCGAAGATAACGAGCGTTTGCCCAACCTCAATTTTCACCTCGGAATGTGCCTGAAGGAAAAGCAATATGCGCTCCACATCATAGTCCATATCAAATAGTGATGAAGCCCATGCGTCTTTCTCAAAATTCACATACACGCACGACTTAAATTCACTTTTTCCAAAGTGCTTCATTAACCAAGTCTTGCCCACTTGTCGGGCACCTTGCAGAATCAATGGTTTGCGTGAATTGCTCGCTTTCCATTGGAGTAAATCGCTGTATAATTTTCGGTACATTTTGTTGGCGTTTTGTTCGTTTTTGCAAAAATACACATAATCAGGCTAATAGAAAAGTATTTTACATTTTTTCTGCCGAATATTGGGGTAGAAGTTACACTTTTTCTGCCGAATATTGGGGTGGAGATTACACTTTTTCTGCCGAATGTGCGGGGGGTGTGGGGGTGTGAGTTTTGATGAATGGGTGGGGGAAATGGGTGGGGTGAGTGGGGGAAATGGTTTTTTTCGGTGCTTTGTGGTGGTGAAAATTGGGTGTGAGTGACGGAAAATCACTAACTTTGCACCAAAATTCAAATTATAATTAGACAACGATGAGTGAAAATTTTGAAATGGTGGCCAAAACTTTCCAGGGATTGGAAGGTGTGTTGAGCGACGAGCTGCAGGCACTTGGGGCTCAGGAAGTGACTCAAGGTAAGCGTATGGTGTCGTTTAAGGGCAATCTCGAAACGATGTATAAGGCTAATTTCTGTTGCCGCACAGCATTACGCATTCTTAAACCAATCTACAAATTCCGTTCCACCGATGCCGACGACCTCTATGAGCAAGTTCGCAAATTTGAATGGGACACAGTTTTAAGCACCGACAAGACTTTCGCCATCGACACCACCGTGTTCAGCGATGTGTTCCGTCATTCTCGCTTTGTCACCTATCGCGTGAAAGATGCCATCGTTGACTATTTCCAAGAAAAGGTGGGCAAGCGACCCTCTATCCGTGTGTCGGCTGCCGATTTCGTGCTGAATGTGCACATTTCTGCCGACGAGGTGACCATTTCTCTCGACTCGTCGGGCGCGCCTCTCTATAAGCGTGGTTGGCGTGTGGCTCAAACCGAAGCGCCTATCAATGAAGTGCTTGCCGCTGGTATCATTAAATTGAGCGGTTGGGACGGACAGTGCAACTTCGTGGACCCTATGTGTGGTTCTGGCACATTCCTGGTGGAGGCTGCTATGATTGCCGCCAACATCAACCCTGGCGTGTATCGCAAGGAGTTCGCTTTCCAAAACTGGAGCGACTACGATGCCGAACTTTTCGACTCTATCTATAACGACGACAGCCAAGAGCGTGAATTTAAATACAAAATCTACGGCTCCGATGTGGCTGTGCAGGCTATCGCCATTGCCGAATCCAACATCAAGAGTGCTGGCGTGAGCAAGATGATTGAACTGAAGCAGCGCGCACTCGCCGACTGGGAAGAAGCACCTGAAAAGGGCGTGGTGGTGACCAACCCTCCTTACGGCGAACGCTTGAAATATCAAGACATCAACGAACTCTACGAAACATTAGGCAAGAAACTCAAATTCGTGTTCAAGGGCTACGACGCATGGGTGATTTCGTATGGTGAGCTCACCGACCTCATCGGTTTGCGTCCATCGGTCAACTATCCGCTGCTCAACGGCGACTTGGAATGCGAATTGCGTGAATACAAGATTTTCGACGGCTCATACAAGGACATGAAGGCTGAAGGCGGCTCGATTCGCAACGAGGGCTTCCGTGCTGCCGACAAAGACCGCGGCCAGCGTCGCCCACGATTTGAGGAAACTTTCAAAAAGCGTGATGGCGAATCAGATGGTGCGCCAAGAGAACGCCGCTCACGCCGTGACGATGGCGACCGTCCACGCCGCAGTTTCGGAGCGCGCCGCGATGATGACCGTCTACGCCGTGACGACGACACTCGCATGGGTCGCAACGAATACTTCCACAGCGCCAAGCACGCCGATATGGTGGTGCGCCACCAAGAGCCCACTTTGGGCAAGGAGAACGAGCGCCCTATCATTCATGGCCGCCGCAACGGCTGGAAGCGTCGTGAGGAATAATTTTTCATAGAGCAATCTACACAACACTATCATATTGATTTATCACAACATCATGAAGCAAAAAATCTTGCTGCTGGGCTCAGGTGGCCGCGAATGTGCCATCGCATGGAAATTGAGCCAGAGTGAACTTCTCGACAGTCTTTACATTGCTCCAGGCAATGCCGGCACTGCGCAGTATGGCACCAATGTGTCACTCTCTCCTATGGACTTCGACGCTGTGGGAAAGTTTGCCACCGACAATGGCATCACCATGCTGGTGGTGGGCAATGAAGACCCGCTGGTGGCTGGCATCACCGACTATTTCAATGGCAACGAGGCGTTGAAGGGCGTGAAGGTGATTGGCCCATCGAAAGCTGGCGCACAACTCGAAGGCAGCAAAGACTTTGCCAAGGGATTCATGGCGCGCCACCACATTCCCACCGCTGCCTATCTGAGCGTGACAGCCGACAACATTGAAGAGGGCTTCGCCTTCCTCGAAAGCCAAAAGGCACCCTATGTGCTGAAAGCCGACGGTTTGGCAGCCGGCAAGGGTGTGCTGATTATCGACTCGCTCGACGAGGCAAAGAGCGAACTCCGCCAGATGCTGGGCGGCATGTTTGGCGCATCAAGCGCTACCGTGGTGATTGAGCAGTTCCTTTCGGGCATTGAATGTTCGGTGTTTGCGCTCACCGATGGCGAGCACTACCAGTTGCTCCCTGTGGCTAAAGACTACAAGCGCATCGGTGAAGGCGACAAGGGTCTCAACACTGGCGGTATGGGCTCGGTTTCGCCTGTAAGTTTTGCCGACGACGCTTTTATGGCAAAGGTGAAAACCCGCATCGTGGAGCCCACCATCGCAGGACTAAAGCAAGAGAATCTACCTTACACTGGCTTTGTGTTCTTCGGTTTGATTAACGTGGACGGCGACCCATACGTGATTGAATACAACTGCCGCATGGGCGACCCCGAAACTGAAGTGGTGATGCCTCGCCTGAAATCCGACCTCGTGGCTCTGCTCGAAGCCGCTGCCGACAGCACACTCGACAAGGCGGCTGTGGAAATCGACCCACGCTATGCCGTGACCGTGATGATGGTGAGCGGCGGCTATCCCGAAGCCTACGAAAAAGGCAAGGTGATTGAAGGGCTCGACGCTGTGGAAGGCAGTGTGGTGTTCCACGCTGGCACTGCACGCAACGCCGAGGGACAGATAATCACTTCTGGCGGCCGTGTGCTGGCAGTCACCAGTTATGGCGAGAGCAAAGACGCTGCCCTCGCTCAATCGTTTGCCAATATCAAAAACATCAAGTTCGACAAGAGTTACTTCCGTAGCGACATCGGTTTTGACCTCAAATAACAGCAATATGCACCGTTAATCCACACCCACCGACAAGACATGGCATACAGAGAGGAAAGGATAAACGAATTTTTCAATTCCCGTGGCTTGATGATAGTCATGGGACTTGTGTATGTGGTGGTGTCGTATTTCGCATTCGCGTCGGGGCGATTCAATGCTTCGATTGCGAGTGGCAACGGTGTGTTTTTCAACGACATCGACCGCTTGCTTGGGCACCCTTTGGCTTCCTACGGCCTGAACACGGCTTGTGTGCTTGCCATTATCACCCTCACGGTGCTGCTCAACAAGACCTACACATTCATTCGTGAAGTCACGTTTATCTTCGGTTCCACATTCTTGGCGTTGCAGTTGGCGTGTCCGTATGCGTGCACGCAGTTCTGCACCGGCACAGGACTGTGCTTGCTCACGCTGGTGGTGCAACTCTACATGTTTTCCACCTATCAGCAGAAGCAAGTGGCGCAGCAGAAAATATTTCTCGTGTTTTTCCTGGTGGCATTGTGCAGCATGTTCCAATATGCGTTTTTAGCGCTTGTGGTGCCGTTTTTCATCGGATTTCTACAGATGCGCGCCATCAATTTCCGAGGTGTGTTGGCTGCCTTGTTCGGGCTTATCACCCCATTTTGGCTTGCTATCGGCTTGGGGCTTATCGACCCCGCCACAGCCCTGCTGCCTGCCTACGGACAGGCGCTTGAGGTGCTCACCGAGCAGCAAATCCCAGCCATTCTTATCGGGCTTGCGCTTGTGGGCGTGTTCACGTTTGTGTTCATGACCATCAATGTGATGAAAATCATGTCGTATCGCCTGCAACTGCGCGTTTACAATTCGTTCTACTTGGTGCTTGCGCTGTTTTCGCTCATCATGATGGGTGTGGACTACCGCAACTTCTTCGTGTATCTGGCGCTGCTCAACTACTGCTTCTCCATTCAGGTGGCACAGGCCTACACCATACACTCAAAAATCTCGCGCCGCTACATATTTATGATTCTTTTCATGCTCACATGTGCCGCAAGCCATGTGGCGTATTATTTCCTGTAGAAAAAAATGAAAATCGTAGTTGAAAACCATATTCCCTACATTTCTGGACTGCTTGAGCCTTACGCCCAAGTGCTTTATCTCGAAACTTCCGACATCACCGCCTCTGCGCTCAAAGATGCCGATGTGCTCATCACGCGCACACGCACACGCTGCGATGAGGCACTGCTTTCGGGAAGCCGTGTGCGAATGATTGGCACAGCCACGATTGGCACCGACCACATCGACCTCGACTACTGCCGCCGAGCCGGCATCAAGGTGGTGAACGCTCCGGGGTGCAACGCTCCTGCCGTGGCGCAATGGGTGCTCAGCACCGTGGGATATTGGTTGCAAAAGGAAGGCACCGCACAGCCACGCGACTTGGTGATGGGTGTGGTAGGCGTTGGGCATGTGGGCTCTATCGTGGCACGATGGGCAAAGCAAATAGGCTTTGAGGTGCTGCTCTGCGACCCACCACGCGCCCAAAAAGAGGCTGCGGCAGCGTTCTCCACCATCGAGGAAGTGAAGGCGAAAAGCCATATCATCACATTTCACACGCCACTCTACCGCGAGGGCGAACTCTCCACTTACCACATTTGCGACGAGCAATTCTTGGCAGAAGCGCCTAATTTGCGCCTGCTGATGAACGCCGCACGCGGCCCCATTTGCGACAACGAGGCATTGGCGCATTGGCACGGCGATGTGGCTATCGACTGTTGGGAACACGAACCCGAAATCAACCTCTCGCTCCTTGAAAAGGCATTTGTGGCCACCCCACACATTGCAGGATATTCAGCCGACGGCAAGCGCAGAGGCACCGCCATGGTGGTGGAGGCACTGAACGCAGAGTTTGGCTGGCACGCCAGTCCTCTCGCTGCCGAAGCACCGTATGGAGGCGTGGAAACCGCCACCCTACAAGGTGTGATGAGCAGCTACAACCCCCTCACCCCCGACACCACCGCCCTCAAATCCAATCCTACTCCCACCAACTTCGAGCACCTCCGCAACCACTACCCCCTCCGCCCCGAAGTCCTCTAACCCCACCCCCCACAAGAAAAACGACACCATAACGTAGGGACATGCCTTCGGCATGTTTCGGTGCAATCAGCAATGTACCCCTTTTATTGATTCAGAGGAAAAATACTGGGGGACTGAAACAAAAACATAAAAAACAGCTCGCCTTCGGCGAAAAAAACCGGTAGGGACGTGATACTTCACGTCCGCCCATAATTGTGATACTATATTGAATATC
>ERZ780207.213-NODE-213-length-72439-cov-20.962105_pt1 | contig 72439 bp, 69 predicted proteins | sample MGYA00510977_ERZ780207 | MGnify/ENA primary metagenome ERZ780207 (study PRJEB29588, sample SAMEA2151383) | human gut metagenome | biome: human gut; feature: human-associated habitat; material: faeces | place: Denmark | collected 2008/2010 ...
CGTCCGGGGATTGATCGGCTCATAGCTTAGTGCCATGTAGTCGGGCTGCAAGAGGCCCATCCGCAGCAGCGAGTCGTTAAGCGCGGCGGCATGTGGGCCTTTGAAAAGGTGCAACTTCAGATGCACCTTGCAGACATCACCCTTCTCCAGCGTCGCCGTCGTGTCGATGACGATGCTATCAAGAGTGATACTGAGGGGTTTCACACTACCCTTTCCGCCACATCCTGTCATCAGGAGCGTGGCAAAAAGGAGGCTTATCACGGGTTGGAAAAATCTCTGACGCATAATCAGGGCAAAGTTACAAAAAAAAATCATAACTTTGCCAACGATTAGAAAAATGATGGATAAAATGTTTCAAGCAGCTCTTTTCGACCTCGATGGCGTAGTCCTCGACACCGAGTCGCAATACACCACCTTTTGGGCAGGTGTCTTTGAACGTTATTATGGTGATGGTGAGACCTATGCGCAGAAAATCAAGGGTCAGACCCTCACACAGATTTACCACGCCTACTTTGACGGTGACCAGCAGCGACAGCAGCTCATCACCTCCCAACTTGTGGATTTCGAGCATAATATGGGCTTCCCTTATATTCCTGGCTTCGAAGCCTTTGTCACCTCTCTGCGTGCCTCGGGCGTACGCACGGCCATTGTCACCAGTTCGGCGAGCGACAAGATGGCGAATGTCTATCGAGCCCATCCCGAACTCATCCCCTACTTCGACCTCATCCTAACGGCAGGCGATTTCCCCCGATCCAAGCCCGCTCCCGACTGCTATCTGCTGGCCGCAAGTCGCCTCGGTGTAGCCCCAGCCGACTGTGTAGTCTTCGAGGACAGCATCAACGGACTGCGTAGTGGGCGCGACTCAGGAGCTAGTGTGGTAGGCCTTGCCACCACCAATCCCCGCGAAGTCGTCGCTCCGCTTGCGGATGTAGTCATCCCCGACTTCACAGTTGTGACTTCTCCGCAGTGTCTTGCCGACCAGCTGGCTGCTGCCCATCGCCAGCAGTAGAGACAGTCTGAGCTGAGTGTGGTTGCCTTCAATATATATAATGTGGAGGTCATTATCAATATCATGTGGAAGTTTCCAACAACATCACGCGGCAGCCTTCTAATATATAATAAGGAGAAAAAGTAAAAAACAACAGAAATCGTGCCCGACATTTTGTGGTTTGAAAAATAATCCATACCTTTGTCGAAAAGGAGAAAACAATATGGAGATAACGCAAGATAACTTCGAAGCGCAATACGCTGATCCGATCGAGAGAAAGCAGATACGCCACTTCGTTTGCAAGGAGATGGAGCGGCAGATCCACCGCTATATCAAGGCCATGCACGGCAGCAAGGGCCACATGCTTCGCTTTGAGGAGCACCTCAAGGATTTCTCGCTCGACGAAAAGGAGCAAGCCATTGCCCGCTACTTCGACCTCAACCGCAAGGCAGCGAGCGGACTCGACCTGAAGATCATCCTCGCCAGGGCCATGGCCAACTACAGCGATACTTATATCTACCTGCAGCAGCTGCTTCAGGATGAGGCCAAGTTCGAGCGCTACCTCAAGATGATCTGTGAGATCTACTGTCAGAATCACGAAATCATCGAGCACGAGGGCAAGTTTGGCATCCTTGACCATCATGGCAACGTGCTGGTCTCGCCTCGCTACGATTTTCTGCGCACCTGCTATGTCTATGTCGATGACCTCGTGACCATCCCCATCATCGCACAGAAGGACGGCAAGATGGGGCTCATCGCCCCTGATGGCAAGGACACTATCGTTGCACCATTCAGGTACGACGACATCTCGCTGCGCGACGAACCGCCCTATTTCGAGGCCCGCTTAGGTACGCACACCTATCTCCTCGACACCGACGGAATCGAGCTGGATGAATTGTAGCGCTCCTGCTGATACCAGCCTGTAGTTGGTTTGTTTTGTCTTGTATTGTTAATTTAGTTAAAAATATGGGGCAAAAATTGAATACACATGGGCTGTTCTCATATAAAATAGCTACCTTTGCACCGCTTTTTCAAAAGACATCATAATAGGTGGGGTTTCGTAGCTCAACTGGATAGAGCATCAGTCTTCTAAACTGAGGGTTCCGGGTTCGAGTCCCGGCGAAATCACGACGAAGGGTATCCATTGCGGATGCCCTTTTCCTTTTTTCTTCCCTTATCCATTCTTTGGATTTTACATTTCAGGCAATTGTATCAAAATGTTATTCGTCCGCGATGTTCGCCTAAATCTTCTTAACAAACTTTGGATGTTTTGATGGTTTGCGAGCGTTTTGTTACTTTTGTCCACATGTTTTCAGTGCAATACGTATTCAGTCGGTATTCGTTGCCCCTGCTTGCCCTGCTGGTCGCTACCCAAGTCCACGCCCAGCATGGTGGCGTGGTTGTCCACATGGAGACCGGCGTCCCCCTGCGCGACGTAGTGGTGATGACTAATACCGGGGAGCGTGCGAAGAGCGACTACCGCGGCCAGTTTCAGCTCACTAAACCCTTCACGAGCCTCACCCTCTCCCATTCCGGTTTTGTGCCCCTCTCGCTGGAGCGCTCGCAGATGAGCGACACCCTCGCCCTGATGCCACAGTTCAATACCCTTGAGGAGGTCACTGTCTGGGGCAAGGGTCGTCATGTGGAGGACAAGGCGGTGGAAATGCCCAGTTATATCCGAGGCTTCCAAAGTCCCTCGGGCCACGACTTCCTTTCGATCTTCCAAAAGCATGTAGGCCTCAATGCCAAGCAACGGAAGAAGCATCGCTGGATCATGGAAAACTATTGAATCCAGCGTCCCTTGTGCGACAAAACCTACCACCAGCCCGTCTGAAAACCCACAAAAACGACTCAAACGCGTATTTTCTCCAGCAAGCGGCGCTCTTGTTTGGAGAAAAATGCTTAACTTTGCAAAGAATCATACTATAGATAGAGAAAGATGCTTATCAATTATCAAAAAGTCAATATATACCAAGACGAGAAACTCGTCTTGGAGAATGTCGATTTTCAAGTCAACGAGGGTGAGTTTATCTACCTCATCGGCCGTGTCGGTTCGGGTAAGAGTTCGCTGCTGAAGACCATCTACTGCGAGCTTGACATCGATCCCGAGGACGCCGAACGTGCCGACGTACTTGGCGAGAGCGTGCTGGCTCTGCGCCGAAGCCGCGTCCCCGCCCTTCGCAAGCAGATGGGCATCATCTTTCAGGACTTCCAGCTGCTCCACGACCGCACCGTCTATCGCAACCTCCGTTTTGTCCTGAAGGCCACGGGATGGACCGACAATGAGAAGATAGACCGCCGCATCATCGAGGTGCTTGCAGAGGTCGGCATGAGCGACAAGGCCGAGAAGATGCCGAGCGAACTCTCTGGTGGCGAGCAACAGCGTATCGCCATCGCCCGCGCCCTGCTCAACAAACCGAAGATCATCATTGCCGACGAGCCTACGGGCAACCTCGACCCCGAGACGGCAGCGAGCATCGTCTCTCTCTTGCAGGCAGCCAGCAAGGAAGGCACGGCGGTAGTGATGTCCACCCACAATATTCACCTCATTGACCTCTTCCCTGGCAAGGTCTATCGCTGCAAGAATCGTGTCTTCAGCCTCATCGATGACGGCGAGCGCCAGCGCGAGATGGAAGAGGAAGATGCTGAGGAAATGGCACAAAAAGGGTAACAAAAACGATTAAGAACGGAAATGATAGTAATGAAATTCGGTGGAACTTCCGTAGGAAGTCCCGAGAGAATCAAATCTGTAGCCCGTCTCGTCACTCGTGACGGACGTCCGACCTTCGTCGTGCTCTCCGCTATGAGTGGTACGACCAATGAGTTGGTCGAGGTGGCCGACTATCTCTACAAGAAGAATACCAACAGCGCCAACGAAGTCATCAACGCGCTGGAACAGAAATACATGGGGCACGTCAACGCGCTCTTCGACACCGAGGAATACAGGACACGTATGCGCCAGTTTCTCTGTGAGGAGTTTGCCTTTCTCCGCACCTTCACCAAGGACTTCTTTACCAGTTTTGAGGAGAAGCAGATCGTGGCGCAGGGCGAGATCATCAGTACGACGATGATGGTCAACCACCTCCAGGAGACAGGCGTCAAAGCCATCCTGCTTCCTGCCCTCGACTTCATGAGGACGGACAAGAACGGCGAGCCGGCTCCGGGAGCTATCCGCGAGCGCCTTACGCGCCTGATGGAGAAGAATCCTGGCTATGAGGTCTATCTCACCCAGGGTTTCATCTGTCGCAACGCTTATGGCGAGGTGGACAACTTGCTGCGTGGTGGCAGCGACTATACTGCCTCGCTCATCGGCGTGGCCCTCCAGGCGGAGGAAATTCAAATTTGGACAGACATCGACGGCATCCACAACAACGACCCGCGCTTCGTGGCCCATACCGAGGCTGTGCGCCAGCTCCACTTCGAGGAAGCCTCAGAGCTAGCCTATTTTGGCGCAAAGATCCTCCACCCCACCTGCGTCCAGCCTGCGAAGTATGCAGGCATTCCCGTGCGTCTGAAGAACACGATGGATCCCGACGCAGAGGGCACGTTGATCAACAACGAATTGGTGCGCGGCAAACTTAAGGCCGTGGCGGCCAAGGACCACATCGTGGCCATCAAGGTGAAATCGAGCCGCAAACTTGGTTCGCCAGACTTCCTGCGCAAGGTCTTCGAGACCTTCGAGGGCTATCAGACGGCCATTGACATGATCGCTACGAGCGAAGTCGGCGTCTCAATGACGATAGATAACGTCAGCCACCTGGCAGAGATTGTGGAGGAACTGAAGAAATACGGCACGGTGACGGTCGATGAGAATATGTGCATCGTCTGCGTGGTCGGCGACCTCGACAGTGCCAACACTGGCTTCGAAAACCTTGCCACGGAGGCGCTGCGCCACATCCCCGTGCGCATGATCAGTTATGGCGGCAGCAACTTCAATATCTCCTTCCTCATCCGCGAGGAGGACAAACAGGCCGCCTTGGAAAGTCTGAGCGCCACCATCTTCGGTAAGAAGAAAAACGACCAGGCCTAACCAGACGAAAGAAGCAGACAAGCTATGACCCTCATAATAGATACTGCATCTCTCATAGGTGGAGGGATCCTCCTGCTACTGGTGCTGGCTGCCCCGCCGACGGCTTGCGGCGGGGCGCGTGGGGTCACGCTGGCGCTCCCGTCAGGCCGCCGCGCTCTCCCAGTATAGCAAAGCCGCCAACTGGCGGCTTTGGGGTGTTTTCCCCTTGATAACCTTAAAATCCGCCGGACGGCCCCTGTCAAGGCCCGACCAGTCCGCAGACTGGTCGGCTCGCGCACGATTGCGCCAGCAATCGTGCGGCCTTGACGGGGGACGGGCGGCGGATTACACTCCCGCAGGGGAAAAACACCCCCGCAGGGGCTTAACGGACAGGGCGGCGAACAGGGCGGACAGGGGCGCGGCCCCGTTGCTTGTCCGCTTCCAGGCTCTTGTCGATGGAACGGCCAAACTGCTTGCTCATGTCCTGAATGTTGTCCAGGGCTTGCCGCCGCTGCTGGGGGTCCCAGCCCTCGTAAAGTTCCGGCAGGCGGGACATATCGGGCATGGGACGCTCGATCCCGAAGCGGCGGCAGAGGATATAGGACACGCTCTGGGCGTCCAGGTCGCACTCGTCCCGGTCATAGCCGGGAAACGCGCCTTTGGCATGGAGCCGGGAGTGCGCCACCTCCGCAGCGATGGCGGCAAACGCCTCGCTGTCCGGGAAGGTGGGGTTGACGGCAAGCTCCATGTTGCGCTGGTCGTAGAACGCGGCCACGGGCAGTTCCTCGTCGATGACCACCGGGACAACGGCGTAATTCAGCACCGTGGAGAGGGCGGTCTCCATATCCTTGGTGTCGTCCCGCAGGACGGTCTGCTTGATCTCCCGGCCCTGGGTCTGGCTAATGTCGTAGGCATCGGCCAGGGTGTAGCCCCGGCCCATCGGGGAACGGGCGAAAATCTTTGTCCCCTTGCCCTTCTCCGCTTCCATCACGGAACGGTTCAGCGTTTTCCAGCGGTCACGGGTGGCGAAGATGGTGGCCTGCGGCTGGCCGAACATGACCAGGGCGATGTTCCCGGCGCTGTACGTCGGGTTGTCCCCCTGCATTTCCAGATACCGGGCATAGGCTTCCGGGGTGGTGGTGATCTCGGTGATACCGGCGTCCTGCATGGCCACGGTGTTCTCCCGTTCTGCCTGCTGCTGTTCCCGCCACTTGGTATCGTTCTCGGCCTTGCGGCTTACGATCTGTTTCAAATCTGCCATTGTGAATTACCTCCTACAATTATCGTGTTTTGGGTGGAGTGGTACGGGTATGCTGTTTGGGGGCCTTGCCCTGGTTCATGCTCTCGGCTGCGGCTTGGAGGGCGGCCAGCCGCCCCTTGACGGAGGGGATGTCGCTGATCTTCTCCGGGGTGTCAGTAGTCCTCGTCGTCCTCGTCGTCGTCCTCTTGCTCTGCGATTGTGTCGAGCCACTCCCGCGCTGTGGTGAGGAGCGCCCTTGCGGAGCGCGGGGGGCGGCTTTTTTTGGCGGTTCCGCCTCCTGGCCCCTTGCGGGAGCGCCATAGCCCCGGCGCTCCATGAACAGGTTGACTTGGGACACAAAATCCACGTTGGTCACAAGGTCTACCATACCGTCCTCGGCCCGGCTGTCCTTTACGGCGGCAAAAAGGACGTTTTTCTTGGCAAAGGCCCGGAACTCCGCAAGGTCGCTCTCCTTAATGCGAAACACCTTCAACTCCTTGCCCTCCCGGAGCAGGCGGGCCATGTGGGTCTTGCCAACCAGCTTTTTGTTGTCCTTGGACAGCGCCCATAGGAACGCCGCCAGATTTTTGCTCCCCGCTGCCAGCAGCTTGATACTGGCCTCGGTGAGCTGGATGCTCTCTTTGACCATCAGATCGGCCACATCACCGCTTACATCCATTGACTTTCACCTCCCGTTTTCAGATATTCAATGACTTCCCGGACGCAGCAGTACCGGGGATTGTGAAGATACCGGCGCAGGATCAGCCTGATATGCCGTTCCCGCTGGGCCTGGGGCAGAGGGGCGAATATCTCCACATCCTCCACGGAGGCCCGGTAGTTCAAAATGGTGACGCTGCCCCAGGGCAGTCCCCCCACGCTCTTGTCCACATGGAGCAGCAGGGCGATGACCGGCCCGCCGGGGACGGCCCGGTAGGCCGTCCAGCACAGGTTGGCGTAGCTGTCCTTCTCATAGATGGCCGGGAAGTCGAACAGGCCGCACCAGCCGCGCCGCGCTAAAAAGAGATAGTCGGAAAATTCCTGTCGGCATAGCTTGGAAAGGCTCATGTCCAGCCTATCGGCCTCTATCGGCTGGCACTCTCCCGCCAGACGGAGGATGGCGGTCAGGTCTGCTTTTATCAGTCTTTTCATGGGTCTCGCTCCTGTCGGCCCCCACATTGGCGCGTACCGTAGGGGCGTCGTTTTCAATGCGGGCGCACAGCTTCAATTCCCGGCGCAGCGCCCGCAGGCGGTCGTTGATGGCGTCGATCTCCGCCTCGGCCCCCTCCGTCCCGGCCCGCCGCAGGGGGTACAGTTCCCGGCGCTGGCCGGTGAGGGCGTCTATCTCGGCCTGGATAGCGTCATACTGCATGGAAAGCTGGCCCATCGTCTCAATGCGGTTTTTCATCAGGTATATAAATTGCTCCTGGTAGCGGTCAAACTTGATGACCTCCCGCCACGAAACGAGGGCGGTCTGCCGCCTGGGGCGGCGGTTGGGGATGGCTCCCAGCAGATAGAGGTACTTGAAGTAGAGGGCGCGAAGCCCTTTCAGCTTCCGGGGCTTGCGGGGAAGTCCGCCACGGGGCCGGTATCTCCGTCCCGGTGTCAGCCATTGAAAGGCCGGGGGCGGCGGTTCGGGTGGCGGCGGGGCCGCCCCGGAACGGGCGGCGGACAGGCGGGATAGAATGTCCGCCTCGGTGTAGCCGTCCCCCAAACTGTCCAGCCGGATAAAACGTGGAGCGCCGGGGGGCTTGACGGCGGTATGCTTCACGTTGGGGCCGCGCTTGACGGCGTAGCCCAGCCGGTTAAGCTCCTGCCAAAAGGTTTTCATGGTGTAGGCCCTGAAAAGGGCGGCGTCAATGTCCTGCCGCACAAGGCCCCGCAGGGTGGGCTTGCCCTTCCGCTCCGCCTGCCACTCGCTGTACTGTTTGCCTTTGCTTTCCGGGTCGATGATGGATAGGCCGTACTCCTGACAGATGGCGTCCGAGGTCCCCCGGATGCCTTGGTAGTAGTCCTTCTTGGTGTCCCGGTACATCATCCCATCCACAAAGGAAACGCTGTTGAAAACGATGTGGGAGTGAAGATGCTCTTTGTTCAGGTGGGTGGCGACAATGACCTCGTAGCGGTCTCCCAAAAGCCTCCGGGCAAGCTCCACACCTACGGCATGGGCCTGTTCCGGCGTGACCTCGCCGGGGGCGAAGGACTGGATGATGTGATAGCCCTTCCGCTTGCGGCCCTCCTTGCCCCAGCGACGTTTCGTGTCCATCATATCGGCATAGACCGTATCCCGGTCGCAGTTGATGGCGGTCTCAAAACAGGTGCGCTCGGTCTTGTCCCGGTTGAGGGCGTAGTCGATGGCTGTTTCCAGCGAGGTCTTTTCCTCGTTCTGGGCGTAGTCCACGCTCTTGTCCAGCCGGTTATGCACCACAAGGATTTTTGTGTAGGCCATTAGAGCGTATCCCTCACCAGCCGGGCCATTTGCCGCACAAGGCGGGCGGCCTCGGTGATCTCGTCCCTGGTGGCCTCCCCTCTGGCGTTGGCCTGATGGGCAAGCTGATTGACGTTATTTCCGATGGCGGACAGTTCCCGGAGAAGGGCGGCGTAGGTGTCGGGGGGACGGGGGCGGAGTTCAACGCCCATGATAAGCTGACGTAATAGCGGCTCCATCTTTAAGCCGGTGGCCCCGGCCTGCGCCTGGAGGTGGGCATACTCGTCGGCGTTCAGCCGCAGGGTGATAGTCTTATAGGGCTTTGGCATAGCTGGCTCCTTTCGACAAAAAATAATGCGTCTCAAATTGAGACGCATTTCCGGGGAATGGGGGTATTAGGGGCTTGCCCCTAACAAGCGGCATTTTGCAGTCAAAATGCCATGCTTGCGCGGACAGCGGCGCCAACGGCGCCGCTGTCTACCGTGTCGGGGCGGAGTCCCTTTGCTTGCGGGGCTGGGGCTTCTTATGGGTTGGGCGGCTGGGATGTTGATGTTTGGGCTTTTCCGGCTCTGCCGGTGGCGGGGGCGTATCCCCGTCCTCCAGAAAGCCCAGCAGTTCATCGGCAACCTCCTGGGGCGTTTTCTCCGGGACTTCCACGGTGTAGCCGGGGAGAAGGATACCGTTGACGGAAAAGCGGCGTTCCTCCCCCTTGGGGATGGGCGGGGAGAGTTCGGTGAACAGGTGGGCGTAGGCGTTGATACGGCCTTGGAGGTACTTTTCCATCGCCGCCTTGTCGGTAAAGCGTTTCCTGTCCTGACCGGCGATTTGACGGCCAGGGCCGGAATAGTCCGGCTCCCTGGGGGTGTTGAATGTCAGATACCACGAAATTTCCCAGGAGACCGGCACAGATTCCTTTTTGGCTTTGTCATAGCGGGTGTTCTCATAGACGCGCCACGACATTTTGTAGACCATGTTGCTGATCTCATGCCAGTCGTACTCACCATCTATCCAGACGTTAGCCGTGTGAGGGGTGGGCGGTATTGTCAGATATTGCTGTGCCTTCCTCAATTCACAGGTTTTCATCGCCTGCTGTACCCACTTCTCGCTGACTTTCAATATTTCTGCATAAATGGCTTTTTCCTGGTCAACACTGGCCTGCTCCTGTTCTTTCAGCGCGTCGGGAGAAAGTTTGACCAACTCGGAGAGGTCGGACTGGCTGCTCGAAAAATAGATGTGACTTGAAATTTCAAGTTCCCTGCCGGGGTCAAGGTGTGTATATCCCATATTCGCGCCTCCCTAACGTACCGGGGCCGACTGCTTTTTAGCGGCGGCCTTTTTCTTGGCGGTAGGCTTTTTTGCTGGGGTCGCTCTCCGCTTCTGCGCGGCGGCTGGCTTTTCCGGGCTGGCCTTCCCCTGGGGCGGGGGCGATTTCTTCGGGGCCTTGGGCGGCTCCGGGTCGGACGGCGGTGCAAGGTCTCCATCGTCCAGCAAGTCCAGCAGCTCGTCGGCCACCTCCTGGGGCGCTCTCTCCTTGGGCGCTATGGTATAGCCGGGGAGAAGAACGCCGTTGATATAAAAGGAACGCTTGAACTCGTCCGGGACGGGAGGGGACAACTCCGTAAAAAGCCGGGCGTACACATCAAAGCGGCCTTGGATATAGTTCTGTGCGTCGGCCTCGGCGTTGTAGTATTTCTTCTTTATCTCCACTACCATAACATCGCCGGAATAGTAGTATTTTTCCGTAGAGGGCCGGGGCGGGCGGTTGATGGCGATGCCCCAGGTCACAAGCCACTGGCCTTGGTGATTGCCCGTCGTCTCCTGCATTATCTTATAGCGCATGATGTAGACGCGGTTGCTGATCTCCCAAACACCGTCCTTTTGCCGTTTCCACTCGTTTGACGTGTGCTTGACCTCCGGGGTCTTGACGTACTCGATGGCCCTGTCCAGGAGCATGGTCTGGGCGGCCTGCTCCACCCATTCCTCGGCGGCGACCTGCACTTTTCCGAAAATGGTCTTTTCTGCCGTTGCTCCGTCCTTACGCTTGGCTTGCAACTCCTGCAAGGGCAGCTTGACCAGCTCTGCCAGATCGCTGCGGTCAACATTCCACCTGTCAAACTCCACGGAGCGTTCCAGTTCGATATGTTCACCGGGATTGAATTTGTCTGTACGGTGCAATACGCGGTAAAAGGTCGGCTCTTTCCGTTTTTGTTCTGCCATAGACCGCCCCTCCTATCGCTCGCCGCGCTGGGGGGATGGCTTTTTCCTGTCACGGGAGGGAACGGTCGGAAATTCCAGCGCGATTTCAAACTGCCGTTGTAATTCCTCCATCCTCACGCTGTCCAGCGGCTCATAGGTCTTGCTGTCCGGGTCCCAGCGGGTCAGACGCTTTTCCTCCGGGATGTGGTTGCGCCGTTCCCACGCGCCCACGGCCTGGGCCTGGACGCTCATGCGCTCCTTAATGTCGGGGTTGTCCCTGGCGGGGCGCAGTTCATAGTCCTCGATCTGCTTTGGGGACAGGGGGGCGTTATAGGCCAGAACGCCCCAGGCCAGGACGGTGCCGCTCTCCACTGGCTGGCGTCCGCTAAAGAACGTCATTTCCACCTGGGGGTCGTTTGGCAGTTTGGGATAGGTGCCAATGTCGATGGGGCGCTGGGTGGAATAATACTTGAATAAACCGTGAATGGCTCCATATCCAAGCTCTGTAAACTTCGCATCTCATCCCAAAACTGCTCACTGTTGAAGCAGTCATGCGCGGCCACGGCAAAATGCGTTTCGTTCCGTTTTTTCAGCCGCCGCAGATAATCCAGCTCAAAGAACCGCCCCGCTGCATAGGAGTGGTACATGGCGATAGGGATGCGTATGATCCCGACGCAGAATCTCAGGAACTCTGTCTGGAACTCCGAATCGGGCGTCCGTATTTGGGGGAGTGCGCTCTCGTCAAACAGGATATTGATCCGGCGCATTTCCTTCTCATAGTCATTATAGCAAAAAGGCGGATACTTCCAAAGAAGCTCGGTCAGGTATAAGATCCGTTCCCGCAGCTGCGGGAATACCGCCGCAGCCTCCTCATCGCTGCCCTGTACCACCACAGGGAACAGGAAGGTCGGTGCGCCGCCAGCCTGTATCAGCTCCGGCAGTTTTTCTTCAGGAATGTTCAAAACGGACGCAGCCATAAATCCCGCCGGGAACTCCTTCTCCTGATAAAAGATCTTGTCATTCCAGACATCCATTGTAAACTGCGTGAAATCGTTGTTCTGCTGTACTCCCAGCGGCATAGCATCGCCCCTTGTCCCATATCCGTTTTACAGCTGTCCTGCGATATTCTCATTCTATCAAAAAATACAGAATAATCAAGTGAAAGGGTTAGAGCCTCGACTGCAGCGAGGTCTCTGCCCTTATCCTTTTACGCCCCCGGTGCAGAGGTCGTGGCAGATGGAAAAATGTATGTCAGCCGTTATATTCGCAAAATGCCGGGCAAAAATGCGGATGCCGCATGGGAGAAAGGCTTCTACTGCCCCAAGTGTCCTGCTTGCGGGCAGCCTAATTTCACTAAAGATTCTGTTACTGGCAGCGGTCGCGAATGCGTTTCCTGCCATACACCCATCAAACGCCTGTCTTGGAGAAAAATGTTGGAACCGCGCATGGGGTTCTGTGCAGAAAAAGAAGCCTGACCTGTTCCTATGCACCGCCCCGAACACGATTTTAAGACAGTCGATTACTACATTGGAGACCCGCATCGTAATCTAATCGCCAAGAAAATATTTGAAGTAAACGGTCAAGCTTTGCAAATTGAATCTACTTCAAATGACTCTCTCGTAGTCATTGGCCAGACTGATTACAAGGTTTGTCCTGCTTGCGGATATGCAAGCGAAACCGGAATCCCCCTTGAGCACAAGAACTCCAGAGGATACCGTTGTGTTAATAAAGAGGGCAACTCGGCAGAATACCGTTTGTCGCATGATTTCAAGACAGATGTGGCAAAAATCACCTTTGCGACACAAGAGGCGGCAGATATAAATGTGATGCTGTCAGTACTCTATGCCCTGTTAGAGGGATTGTCCCGCGAGATGGAGATAGAGCGCACCGACATCAAAGGATGTTAGTTCTACACATCTGTGGATGGGTGTATGATCTTTTCTGTAGTTTTATATGATGCAGTCGCTGGTGGCGCAGGCCATGTTCGCAGAATTGTGACAGCGGACGGGCAAGCATTCCAACGAGTCCTCGCAAAAGCAATTTCCGTTGTAGACAACTGCGATTGCGACTCGTCTTGCTACAGATGCCTAAGAAATTACTACAACCAAAAAATCCACGACAATCTGAATTGAAACCAATCTTCCGCGTTTTTACACCAGTGGGTGGGAAACATGGTAACCGTCAAAACAGAGGGCGGCTGGACACACATGGGACAATAGTGGTGGCGAGTTGTGAAACTTTCCACCACTATAACGTTCAGGGTGTGAAGTAAATGACGAGCAATGAACTGAAACATGAAGCCAAATTCGCACTTTTCAACCCAAAATCTTACAGGAATCAATTGCTGTCTGTATAAAGAGCATTACAAAAAAGGAGTATGTATCGCTAAGGCACATACTCCTTTTTCAGCAGCCCTTGTCCGGCAACTGTCAGATTATTTGTTTCGTGAAACCTGTTTTATGAACAGCTACCCGAGAGGGCCAGCCTCTTTTATTTGACGTAAAACAAGTTTACTTGGCGGCCTTCTGAGCCTTGATGGACTCGAACAGCTCGGGCACGACCTTGAACAGGTCGCCCACGATACCGTAGTCAGCCACCTCGAAGATGGGAGCGGTGTCGTTCTTGTTCACGGCGATGATGCACTCGGAATCCTGCATACCAGCCTTGTGCTGGATAGCGCCGGAGATACCCAGAGCAACATAGACCTTGGGATGCACGGTCTTACCGGTCTGGCCGACCTGGTGGTCAGCGGAGATCCAGCCGGCGTCCACGCAGGCGCGGGAGGAACCCACGACGCCGCCCAGAACCTCGGCCAGCTCCTCGGCCAGCTTGATGCCGCCTTCCACGTCCTTGGAAATGCCGCGGCCCACGGACACGATGAAGTCCGCACCGATCAGGTCCACCAGCTTCTTGGCGGCCTTCACGGTCTCCACCACCTCGGTGTGGATGTCGGAGGCTTCCAGAGCGAAGGCGGGGTGCAGGATCTCCACGTTCTTCTTGCACAGGCGCTTCTTCATAACGCCGGGACGAACGGTGGCCATGGCGGGACGGAAGCGGGGGCAGATGATGGAGGCCATCAGGTGACCGCCGAAAGCGGGACGGGTCATCTTCAGGTCGCGATCCACGGGATGGGGCTCGCGATTGATCATCACGGTGCCCAGCTTGTTGATGCGGTCCTCGGGCAGAGTGGAGGCTTCCTTCAGGAAGTTCTTATAGTTGGGCAGGTCGATGTCCAGGTGGGTGCAGTCGGCGCACAGACCGGTGTGCAGACGGGCGGCGCAGCGGGGAGCCAGATCACGGCCAATGTTGGAGGCGCCGAACAGCAGCACCTCGGGCTTGATCTCCTCCACGGCTTCCACGATCACCTTGGTATAGGCGTCGGTGGTGAAGTCCTTCAGCAGGGGGGAGTTGTACACATAAACCTTGTCCGCGCCATACTCGCCCAGCTCAGCGGCGATGCCGTCCACGTTGTCGCCCAGCAGAATGCCGCACAGCTCAACGCCCAGCTCATTAGCCAGCTTCCGGCCCTCGGAGATCAGTTCGAACGTAGTGGGCATCATCACGCCCTGGCGCTGCTCGCAGAAAACCCAAACGTTTTTGAAGGCAGCGGTATCAGCACTATTAAAAGCCATTTTCTTATCTCCTTCCTTAGATGATATGCTTGGCGGCCAGGATGCCTGCCAGCTTGTCGGTAGTCTCCTTACCGGCGCCCTCGAGCATCATGCCGGCGCCCTTCTGAGGAGGCGTAAAGGAGGTCAGAATATTGGTGGGAGAGCCGGCCAGACCGATGGTGCTCTTGTCGATCAGGGGATGATCCTTCAGAGTCTCATAGGTCATGGTGACCAGGGGCTTGGAATAGGCTTCAAAGGCGCCGCCCACGGACAGGTAACGGGGCTGATTCAGCTCCTTGATGCAGGTGATCATGCAAGGGGTCTTGACCTTCACGGTCATATAGCCGTCCTCCAGCATACGCTTGACGGTCAGGGTATTGCCGTCCTTGGTGATCTCGCCGGCATAGGTCACCTGGGGCAGATGCAGCTTCTCAGCGATCTGGGGACCAACCTGAGCGGTATCACCGTCGATGGCCTGACGGCCGGCCAGGATGATGTCATCCTCCTCCACGCCGTAGGTGTCGATACCGGCGGCGATGATCTGGGAGGTGGCGTAGGTGTCGGAGCCGCCGAACTCGCGGGCGGTGATCAGAACACCCTCGTCCACGCCCATGGCCATCAGCTCACGCAGCATGCCTTCTGCGGGAGGGGGGCCCATGGTGAACGCCACGACCTTGCAACCCAGCTGGTCCTTCAGGGCCAGGGCGGCCTCAACGGCGTTCAGGTCGTCGGGGTTGATGATGGTCTGCATAGAGGCACGATCCAGGGTGCCGTCGGGGTTCACTGCCACCTTACCGGAGGTATCGGGAACCTGCTTCACAGTAACAAGAATTTTCATCGTAGCTTTCCTCCCCTTACAGACCCATGTTGGCGGAGATCACGATGCGCTGCACCTCGCTGGTGCCCTCATAGATCTCCGTAATTTTCGCATCGCGCATCATCCGCTCCACGGGATAATCCTTGGTATAGCCATAGCCGCCGAACAGCTGCACCACCTTGGTGGTGGTCTTCATGGCGTGCTCGGAGGTGAACAGCTTGGCCATGGCGGCCAGCTTGGTATAGCGCTTGCCCTCCCCCTTGGCCACGGCGGCCTGATAGGTCAGCAGACGGCCCGCCTCGCAGCCCAGCTCCATGTCCGCCAGGGTGAACTGGGTGTTCTGGAACTTGCTGATGGGCTTGCCAAACTGGATGCGGCCCTTGGTGTAGTTGACGGCCTCGGCCAGAGCGCCCTCGGCAATGCCCAGGGACTGGGCGGCGATGCCAATGCGGCCGCCGTCCAGGGTGCCCATGGCGATCTTGAAGCCCTTGCCCTCCTGACCCAGCAGGTTCTCCTTGGGGATGATGCAGTCCTGGAACACAATCTCGGCGGTGGGACTGCCGTGGAGGCCCAGCTTCTCCTCGTGCTTACCCACAGAGAAGCCCGGGAAGCCGCTTTCCACGATAAAGGCGGAGATGCCCTTGGTGCCCTTGGTCTTGTCGGTCATGGCGAACACCACGAACACGTCCGCCACATAGCCGTTGGTGATGAAGATCTTGGAGCCGTTCATCACATAGTGGTCGCCCACCAGCTTGGCCTCGGTCTGCCCCTTAGAGGCGTCGGAACCGGCATTCGGCTCGGTAAGAGCAAACGCGCCCACATGATGACCCTTGGTCAGCATGGGCAGGTACTTAGCCTTCTGCTCAGCGGTACCGTAGTTCATGATGGGGTCACAGCACAGGCCGTTGTGGGTAGCCACAATGTCGCCGGTAGAGGCGCACTGCTTGGAGAGTTCCTCGATGCAGATAGCGCTGGCCAGAGGATCGGCGCCCGCGCCGCCGTACTCCTTGGGCACGCACATACCCATGACGCCCAAATTGAACAGCTTCTCGATGTTGTCGCGGGGGTACTCGCAGGTACGGTCCGTCTCAGCCGCGATGGGCTTGACTTCCCTCTCGGTAAACTCCGCCATCATCTTGCGGATCATCTGATGTTCACGGCTTAAATTGAAATTCATAGTCGTTCTCCTATTTTTGCTCCTTAAAAGTATACGGTCACAGAGGCATCCAACTGCCGCTGGCGGTGGCCAGCAACTTGCCGGTAGCGGCATCGGTCAGCTCCGCCCGCTGGCGAATGAGGCTGCGGCCTGCCTTGACGATGAACACCTTCAGGTGCAGCTCCATGCCGAAGTCCACGCCTCGCAGGAAGGACACCGTCATATCGGTGGTGGTAGCCTCATTGTCCCCGGCGGTGAAATTGGCCACCACGCCGAAGGCCGTATCGAACATCCCCGCGATAGCACCGCCGTGGATGCCGCCCTTCTCGTTGATCTGCCATGTCTGGGTGGGAAAGGCGTAGGTGACGGTCTGCGCCTCATAATCGCACGCCACGAGACGCGCCTGCATTTTCTCGTCAAACCCACCGTCGTGCAGGTTCAGATAGTGGTCGGACTTCTCCTGCACCAGTTGGAGCCACGCTTGTTTCTTGTCCATGTCTTCCTCCTATTTCTGGATACCGGCAATGTTCTTTGCCAGTCTTTTCTTGCCCTGAATATTCCCCTGCCGGGCGATCATGATGCGCTGGGCCTGAGGAGAGCCGGCGCCGTGGAGGGACTCGGTGCGGTAGCCGACAGCCGCCGCGCCCAGGCACATATTCTCCAGGAAGCGCATGATCCGCTGGCGGTCCTCGGTGCTGACGCCCTCCCGGGCGGCGAAGAACTTGTTGCAGATCTCGCCGATGGTCTCGCCGTTGTTGCCCACCACGGTGTCGGAGTTGAAGTCCGTCTCGCTGGGCATGGTGACCATCAGGCCGCCGGCGATGTCCTCGGCCAGCCGGACGATCTCATAGGGGAAGCGGGTGACGTTCTGCTTGCAGACGTTGGCCAGCAGCAGGTCAATCTGATAGTTCCCCGCCTTGGTGGGGCATCCCTCGCAGGAGCAGGCAATGCCGCAGGAATACAGGGTCTCGTTGAGATGGGTCATCTCGATGAGCTTGTCCTTCACGGCGCTGGCCTTCTCCACGCCGTTGTACTCGGCGGCCAGAGCCGCCGCGCCGATGACCACGTCGCCCACGCCCACCTTGCAGCCGCCGTAGCTCTGGCGGTGATAACCGGCGAAGCGCTCCACCATCATCCCGGCGAACTCATACTCGCCGTTGAGGAAGATATACTCGTTGGGGATGAACACATGGTCCAGCACCACCAGGGCCTCCTGGCCGCCGAACTTGGCGTTGCCCACGTCGATGCAGCCCTCCTCCATCTTCCGGGTGTCACAGGACTGGCGGCCATAGATCATGTACAGGCCCTCGGCGTCCGTGGGGCAGGCGAAGGACACGGCATAGTCCTTGTCCGCCTCGCCCATGGCGATGGTGGGCATGAAAATGTGCCAGTGGCTGTTGAGGGAGCCGGTCTGGTGGCACTTTGCGCCGCAGACCACGATGCCGCCGGGGCGGCGCTCCACCACATGGACGTACATATCCGGGTCGGCCTGGTCATGGGGGGCCTTGGAGCGGTCGCCCTTGGGGTCGGTCATGGCCCCGTCCACCGTCAGGTCGTTATCCTGGACGTAGATCAGGAATTTTTTGAAATTCTCATGGTAATGGGTGCCGTGCTTCTCGTCGATCTCATAGGTGGTGGAATACACGGCGTTGAAGGCGTCCATGCCCACGCAGCGTTGGAAGCAGGAGGCGGTCTTCTGACCCAGCAGGCGCTGCATCTTCACCTTTTTCACCAGATCATCGGCGGACTGATGGAGATGCGTGAAGCGGTTGATCTTGTGGCCGGTCAGGATGGAGGTGGCGGTCATGAGCTCCTCATACTGGGGGTCCTGTGCCAGCGCGTAGGTCATGGCCACGCAGTTGATAGAGGGCCGGATCATGGGGTGATCCACCCAGTTGTCGATCTTTTCGCCGAACATGTACACGCGGGTGTTCAGCTTTCGCAGGGAATCGATGTACTCTTTCGCGGTCATCAATGCCATTCTTGTTCCTCCTTTAATTTATCGCATAGCTATTGTTATATCGCCATTAGCCACCCGCTCCTGATGAACGTATATTTCGGCAGCGCAAGTGACGATGGCTTTTTCTTTTTGCTCTGAAGTGATATATGCATGAATCTCAAGGGTGTCTCCCGGCAGGATCTTTTTTCGGAACCTCACGCTGTCAACGCCTAACAGCAGCGGCGTTTTTCTGGCGTAGCGCGGTGTTGTCATCAGAAGAATATCCACCGCCTGCGCCATACATTCTATGGAATATACGCCCGGCAGTATTGGTTCTTCCGGGAAGTGGCCACGAAAGATATCCATCTCAGAATCTGCAAAAAAGACTGCGCGGATATCCTCGCCGGGCCTCAGGTCTTCTACCGATGTCACCAGAAGCATTGGTTCACGGTGCGGCAAGATCGTTTTGATCTCATCTTGATTCAGCTTCATAAGGCAATTCACCTGTTCCGAAAGGCAGCTGTACGCTTTTCCAGAAACGCGCCCATGCCCTCCTTCTGGTCGGCGGTGGCAAAGCACATGGCAAACAGCTCATTCTCGCAGGCGATGCCGCCGTCAATGTCCATCTGCATGCCCCGGTCGATGCAGGCCTTGGCATATTTCACGGCGATAGGGGCATTCTTGGCGAAAGACTTGGCCATCTCCAGTGCGCCGTCCATGAGAGCCTCGGGGGCGTAGACGACGTTGACAAGGCCGATCTCCTTGGCCTCATCGGCCTCGATCATTCTGCCGGAAAAGATCAGTTCCTTGGCCTTGGCGATACCCACGCGGCGGGGCAGACGCTGGGTGCCGGAGAAACCAGGTGTGATGCCCAGGCCCACCTCGGGCTGACCGAACTTGGCCTTTTCGGAGGCAAGAATGATATCGCAGCTTAGCGCCAGCTCACAGCCGCCGCCCAATGCGAAGCCGTTCACCGCGGCGATGGTGGGAAACTCCAGCTTTTCGATGCGGCGCATAAGCGCGCTGCCCCGCTGGCCCCAGCGGCGGCCGCCGTCCAGATCCAGCGAGCACTGCTCGCCGATATCGGCGCCGGCCACGAAAGATCGGCCCGCGCCGGTGAGGATCATGCAGCGGATGTCGCGGTCGTTCTCCAGTGTTGTCACCACCTGCTCCAGATTCGTGATGACGGTGCTGTTCAGGGCGTTCAGGGCCTCAGGCCGGTTAATGGTCACGATGGCGATATTATCCTGCTTTTCATAGTGAATCGTTTGGTACATGTGGATCGCCTCCTTGCGGCAATAAATGTAGTGCAGGACAGAAGGGGAACCGCCCATTTAGAACGATTCCCCTTCTCTGATCGCTCAGTATACAGAATAAGGCTTTAGTTGTCTGCTGCCATCTTCTTATACTTGGCGTAGCGTGCCTTCACATCGGCAATCTCTTTGGCATAGAGCGCGTCCGCCTTCTCCGGGAAATTGTTCTTCAGCGAGGCAAAACGGTTTTCTCCCATCAGGAAGTCCATCAGCTTGTCGGTGTCAGGCTCAGGGGAATCCAGCTGGAAGGGATTCTTGCCCTCGGCAATTCGGCGAGGATCATAGCGGTACAGGTGCCAGTAGCCGCACTCCACCGCTTTCTTCATCTCCTCCTGTGAACAACCCATGCCAGCCTTGATATGCTGCTCCAGGCACGGGCAGTAGCAAATCACGATGGAGGGGCCGTCGTAGGCCTCCGCCTCGCGGAGTGCCCGGAGCGTCTGGGCTTGATCTGCACCCATGGCCACCTGTGCCACATACACATAGCCATACTGCATCAGGATGCCGCCCAGATCCTTCTTGGCCACCTGTTTGCCGCCGGCGGCGAACTTTGCCGTGGCACTGGTGGGCGTTGCCTTGGACGCCTGTCCGCCGGTGTTGGAGTACACCTCGGTATCCAGCACCATCAGATTCACGTTGCGGTTCTGCGCCATCACATGGTCGATGCCGCCGAAGCCGATGTCATAGGCCCAGCCGTCGCCGCCAATCGCCCAGACAGACTTGCGCGCCAAATACGCACGGTTTTCCAAAATGTACGCAGTGTCGTCGTTCTGGGGCGCTGCCTCCATAGCGGAGAGCAACGCATCGGTCACAGCGCGTGACTTTCCGCTGTCGTTCCAATCCTTCAGATAGGCGGCGATGGCCTCTGCCGCCACGCCCTGTGCTTGCAGCTTCTCCAGATGCACCACCAGTTCCTTTCGGATGATATCCTGTGCGTGGAAGAATCCGTAGGCAAACTCGGCGTTGTCCTCGAACAGGGAGTGCTCCCATGCGGGGCCATGTCCGCGGCAGTCCTTGCAGTAGGGCAAGATCGGCGCACCGCCGCTGATGGCGGAGGAGCAGCCAGCGGAGTTGCCGGCGTACATATGGTCGCCAAACAGCTGGCTCAGAAGCTTGATGTACGTCGTCTCCGCGCAGCCGGCACAGGCGGCAGAGAACTGGAAGTACGGCTTGGCAAACTGGACGCTCTTCACGGACTTGTCGCTGATAACATCCGGCTTCAAATACTTCTCATCCATCGCCACCTGATCGAACAAGGGCTGTTCTGCCTTCATATCCTCAAAGGGCACCATGGTCAGGGCGCCATCGGCAGGGCACGCCGTCAGGCACACGCCGCAGTCCAGACAGTCGTAGGGAGATACCTGCATCCGGAAGTGATACGCCGGTGCATCCTTGCCCAGACCCTTGGCAGGCGCGGTGATAAACTCGGCGGGAATCTGCGTTTTCTCCTCTTCGGTCAGCAGCACCGGGCGGATGGCGGCGTGGGGACAACACATGGCGCAGCGATTGCACTGGACACACGTCGCCGGGTTCCACTTGGGAACGGTGGTTGCGACACCGCGCTTGGAGAAAGCGGATGTGCCGTTCTCCCATGTGCCGTCCAGCACGCCGTGTTTCTGGAACACGGATACGGGCAGCTTATCACCCTGCTGACGATCCATGGGGAGGACGATGTCCTTAACAAAGGGCGTCGCGCTGATCTGGGCAGCGGGCACATCCTGCGCGGCTGCCCATGCCGCGGGGATCTCAACCTTCACAGCGGCGGTAACCCCCACATCCACGGCCTTGTCGTTCAGATCCACAATCCTCTGTCCCGCCTTCTTGAAATAGGTGGCGTAGTTGTTCTTCTTCATATCCGCCACGGCAACGTCCATAGGGATGACCTTGGTCAGCGCAAAGAACGCTGCCTGCAAAATGTTGTTGGTATGCTTACCCAGACCCGCCTCCGCCGCCAGCTTCGCAGCATCAATGATATAGAAGTGGGCGTGTTTGGCAGCCAGATCGCGCTTCATCTTGGCAGGAAGCCGCGTCTCCAGCTCCTCCACCGACCACGGACAGTTCAGCAGGAACGTGCCGCCATCCTTCAAGTCCTCGGTCAGGTCATACTTCTTGACGTATGTAGGTGCGTGGCAGGCCACGAAATCGGCAGCGGACACCAGATACGTGCTGCGGATAGGCGTATCGCCGAAGCGCAGATGGCTCTGGGTCAGGCCGCCGGACTTCATGGAGTCATAGGAGAAGTATGCCTGCGCGTATTTGTCGGCCACCAAACCGATGGTGCTGATGGCATTCTTGTTGGCGCCCACCGTGCCGTCACCGCCCAGGCCCCAAATCTTGCAGGAGATCTCGCCGGGATGAGGGAACTCTACATTCTCATAATTCAGAGAGGTATGTGTCACATCATCGTTGATACCGATGGTGAAGCTGTTCTTGGGCGCTTCCTGCCGCAGATTGTCATACACGGCAATCAGCTGGCCGGGGGTGGTGTCCTTAGAGCTAAGGCCATAGCGGCCGCCCACCACGCGGATGTCGTCGCGCCCGGCCTGATTCAGCGCCGTGACCACGTCCAGATACACCGGCTCGCCTACAGAACCGGTCTCCTTGCTGCGGTCCAGCACGGCGATGCTCTTGCAGGTGGCGGGAATGGCAGCAGAGAAGTCAGGCACGGAGAAGGGACGGTACAGATGGATCTGTACCATACCCACCTTACCACCGTGGGCATTGAGATAGTCCACCGTCTCGTGCAGTGCCTCAGTGACGGAGCACATGGCCACGACTACCTCCTCGGCATCAGGTGCGCCGTAGTAGTTAAACAGCTTGTAATCCCGGCCTGTCAGCTTGTTGATCTCGTCCATGTAGTGCTGCACCGTTCCGGGCACGATGGCGGACTTGACGTTGGCGCCCTCCTTGCACTGGAAGTATACGTCGGGGTTGACGTTGTTGCCGCGGTTGGTGGGATGCTCCGGGTTCAGAGACTGGCGGCGGAACGCCTTCAGCGCGTCGTAGTCGATAAGGCCCCGCAGATCCTCGTAGTCCAGCGCTTCGATGCGCTGCATTTCATGACTGGTGCGAAAGCCATCGAAACAGTGCATGAAGGCGTACTTAGCCTTGATAGCGGACAGATGTGCCACCGCCGCCAGATCCATAGCCTCTTGGGGCGAGGCGGACATCAGCATGGCGTAGCCGGTGGTACGGCAGGTCATAAAGTCCGTATGATCTCCAAAGATAGAATGATGGTTGCTGGTGACCACGCGGGAAGCAATGTGCATCACGCTGGGGAGGAACTGTCCGCTCATAGCATACATGGCCGGGATCATCAGCATCAAACCTTGAGAGGAGGTAAAGGTGGTGGTCAGGGCACCTGCCTGAAGGGAGCCGTGGCAGGTACCGGCGGCCCCCGCCTCGGACTGCATCTGGATCACGTCCACCGGTGTGCCGAACAGGTTCTTTTTCCCCTTGGCGGACCACTCGTCTACCTTTTCCGCCATGGGAGAGGACGGCGTTATAGGATAGATTGCCGCTACCTCGGTAAATGCGTAGGCAGAATGGGCGGCGGCGGTATTGCCGTCCATGACCACATAATTTTTCTTACTCATATTCATCTTTACCTTTAATGTTCGTTGCGGAAAGCCGCGACGTCTGCCTTTGCCATATTCATAAAAATCGCTGTATCACAGGAATAACCGATGAACTTTACGCCCATCTCCAGCAGCTTGCGGCCAGATTCGGCAGAGTCGGCGAAGCAGCCTACCTGCACACCCTTTGCAGCAGCCTTATGGACAATCTGTGCGATCCGCTCCATAACCAGAGGATGGTTGATCTGCCCGATGATGCCCAGAGAGGCAGACAGATCGTAAGGCCCTACAAATACGATATCCACACCTTCAACGCTGAGGATGTCATCCAGATTGTCAATGGCCTTCTGACCCTCTGCCTGAAGGATCACCATGGTGTCCTGTGCCTTGGCAAAGTAATCCGCACCGGGGATCGCACCATAGGCGGCGGAACGGACAAAGCGGCAGGTCCCACGGGTGCCGCGGGGAGAGAATTTCGCGGCGGATACGGCGGCACGCGCCTGATCGGCACTGTCGATCTGGGGAATCATAATCGCACCGGCGCCAACGTCCAGCGCCTGATCGATCCAGATATCCATCCCACGGGGAACGCGGACTACGGGGCAGACCCCAGACACATTGGCAGCGCGAATCAGATTCTGCAGATTTTCAAAAGTACCGGGGCCATGCTCCATATCCAGCAGTACAAAGTCGTATCCGGCATAGCCAGCCGCTTCCACAAACGCCGGGTCAGAGGTAATCATAAATGGCCCGAAAGCACCCTGTTCAGAGTGCAGCGCCTTTCGGAAAACTTCAACATCACGCGAGCTCGGAAAGGGATAATTGTTCACGCTCTTCACCTACTCTCTCTTTTTGTAGCAATAGCGGCATCACGCTGAACTTTGCAATAGCACACGCCCAAATCATTGATACCGTACTCCTTCAGTTTCAATCCGACGCGCAGCACCGTCTCTGACATTTTATCCAGTCCCAGCAGGGTCTCGCAGCCTGCCAAGGCGGCATTTGCACAGATGATCGCAGTGGGTACGGCGGTCATATTGCGAATAAAACAAGGAACCTGGGAGCAACCGTCTACCGGGTCGCATATTTGCCCCAAAACGCTTTGCGCCCCAAGCACAGCAGCACGCTCGATCACATCAGGGTCATCCGTAAGCAGAGAAGCTAATGCTCCGGCAGTCATGGAGATGGATACGCCAATCTCAGCCTGGCATCCCCATGCACCGTGGTAATGCGTGGGATAGTAGAAGATACCTACAATGCCGGCTACCAAAAGGGCCTTCAGGCAATCCTCTTTGGATTTTTTCAGCGCCTCGGCGGAGTATCGGATGGATGGCACGGGGATGCCAGAAGATCCTCCGGTAGGCATACAGGCAATTACACCATGAGCTGCGGCATATTCCATGATGGAAAGCGCGTCAGCGGAAGCCTTGTCGGCAACGCCCAAAGAGACAATTGGCCCATTTTCATAACGGTTTTTGGTCTGGAGGGCATGGGGACTGGTGTTGCCGTCGAAAGAGGTCACTGCATAGCCCTGCTCGGCAGAATATACAGACAAATCCCACAGGCTCTCGGCAATTTTCATCAAGTCCGAATCACTGCAGCCGCTAATAGCACGTTCATAGTCCAAGGCCGCCTGCCACACCGGGATATTCTTTTCTTTCACATAGGCAAACATTTCTTCCGCCGTGGCAAATGGCATCTGGGGGGTGTCCACAGGGATAATGTCATAAACGGGGTTTATACATCGGGTATAGACCACACCCTCTTTATGGCGCAGCTCCGCCACAAGTTTAGAATTCAGAGGTTCTCTGCTGCGGACTGTGATCAAGCTTTCACCGCTGCCGCCGTCAACCGTGGTGAACGGACAGGAGAGCATCGTATGAACCTCGGATACCTTCTCTGTGGCAGCACGCACCAGCAGATAGTAAAATTTCCCGTCAATATAAGTCTCGATACCGTCCAGCTCGCTGATGACGATCTCTCCGCCGCCCAAAGAAGCTGTCTTGATAAAGATTTTGTCACCGTTATCGGAGCGCAGTGTCAGCCACGCGGATTCGGAAGGCTTGGCAGGCACACTGTCGGTAAATTCAAAGGTGTAGGAAAAATCGTTGGACTCGGCATCCGTATAGATTTGGTCAAAGTCGTAGGTGCGGATATTCTTTTTCAAGATACCGGCCAAGAAGGCTTTATCACTATGCATACCATAAAAAGTTGCAAAATATCCCCCTTCTTTGGCCATCTCAATATATAGATGGGACGCTTTACCCTCTAAGAGGTCATCAGCCATAGAGCCTAAACGATACGGGCCTGCAGTATTAGAACTGGAAGGACCGGGGGAGACGGGAGAGAGACAGTCGTTAAAAATACTGGGATATGTTTTCATAGGTTTTTTCTCCTGTTATTCTCTGTTCATTACCCCGCTTCAAAAAGCAGGCAGAAAATTCGTAATCATCTGTGTGCAAAAGCGCATAGTCTTTGCCTAAAAAACGATCTCTGTTGCACTAATGTCCGCAAGTGCAGGCGCAGTTTGCCTTATTGGTACATTGCATATCGTAATAGCATACGCCCATGTCGTTGAGTCCCATCGTCTTGAGCTTTATGCCAACTCGCAATAAGGTCTCTGCCATTTCATCCAGACTGGTCAATGTTTCGCATCCGCCGAGCGCAGCATTGGCGCAGGCAATGGCAGTCGGAACGGCCGTAATGTTGCGGAGGAAGCAGGGAACTTGCCCCGCGCCCTCGATAGGATCACAAATCTGCCCCAGAATACTCTGCGCGCCTAATACGGCAGCACGCTCGATTACATCTAAGTCGTCAGAAATAAGAGACGCTACCGCTCCGGCAGTCATTGAAATGGAAATGCCGACCTCGGCTTGGCATCCCCATGCTCCATGATAATGAGTGGGATAATAGAAGATACCTATGATCGCTGCTGTCATCAGTGCTTTTATGCCGTCTTCCTTAGTCATTCTCAGATGCTTTACGGCATGATGAATGGTGGAAACGGGGACACCTGCGGCGCCACCGGCCGGCATACCGGCAATAACGCCATGGACTGCACCGTATTCCTTAACGGCGAATGCATCAGCTGTGGCCATATCGCCCACGCCCAGAGAAATGGTGCGTCCCTGTTCAATAAGCGCCTTCATTTGAGCAGAATGGGGCTCAATAATTGCTCCGTCAAATTTCGTGACCTTGTAGCCTTCTTCCGCTGCATGCACGGTCAAATCCCACAGGTTCTCGGCAAAGCCCATCAGCTTCTCGTCATCTAAGCCGCTGATAGCCCGTTCATAGTCCAAAGCCGCCTGCCACACCGGAATTTTCTTTCGGGCGGCATAGTCGAACATTTCCTTTGCCGTAGTAAAGGGCATATCCGGTTCTTCGATCGGGAGAATGTCGTAAACCGGATTGACACAACGCGCGTATACAACGTCCTCTGCTGCACGCAAATCAGACAGCAATTCGCGGCTGTATGCCTCACGACTCCGAACGGTGATCAAACTCATACCTCTGCCATCTTCCGCACAGGTATAGGGCAGATCGATCCTCTTTTCTATATCAGACGCATTCTTTGTGGACACTCGTACGAGCAAATAGTAGTACTTTCCATCAATATAAGTCTTAATGCCGTCCAGATCATCAATATAGATTTCTCCGCCGCCGAGTGAAACAGTTTTGACGACCAGCTTGTCCCCTGTATTGGAGGTCAGAGTCATCCACGCAGCTTCAGAAGGCATCGCCGGTACATTGTCTGTAAAATCAAATTCGTAGGTCAGGCACTCCGATTCAGCATCTGCATAAGCACGTTCATAGTCATATGTGAGCATATCCTTTCTCAGGACACCAACCAGGAAGCCCTTATCACTATGGAGTCCGTAAAAGGTAGCAAAGTATCCGCCGCTTTTGGACATTTCACAGTACATGTGTGCAGGTTTACCGTCTAGCATATCCGTAGCCATTATTCCCAATCGATATGGCGCGGCGGTATTAGAGCTGGAGGGGCCTGGATATATGGGAGAAAGGCAATCGTTGAATATACTGGGATAAAACTTCATGAAACGTTCCTCCTACAATAATAATTACGGTTGAAGGCGCGGTAGCCAGCCGCGTCTTTTTCCATCTCAAAGCCGAAGCTGTTAGAATGGGGGAGTAAATGGTCTGACGATACATTTCCTTGGACTAACACGCCCGTTTTGGAGTCCGTCAGCCGCCTCTCTCGTTCGCAGCATTCGATTTGCGTAGGTAGAGCCACTTCGTCGGGACAAGCGCCATATCCCTCGCTTTCGCCTATCGGCGGAAGCTCGCTCAATACGCTGTCCCTCCTCTCCCCACCGAGTTCGCTTCGCTGGAACTCTGCGGGGACCTCGAAAACGCTCGCGTCACCCAGGAGATTGAACAGGCAATGAGGAAAGGGCGGAAAGCCATATCCAATCACAAGGAGGAACAAAATGAACGCAGTAGGGATCGATGTTTCCAAAGGAAAGAGCATGGTGGCTGCCCTGCGGCCAATGGGTGAAGTGGCGTTGCTGCCACAGGAATTTCTCCACACCGCGGTCGGTCTGGAGCAGATGGCTTACGCCATCATTGCGCCGGGGGAAGATACACGCGTTGTCATGGAGGCCACCGGACGCTATCATGAGCCGGTAGCTGCGGCACTGCATGAGTGCGGCATCTATGTCTGCGTCCTGAATCCGCTGTTCATCAAGCAGAGCGGAGGCGGTTCCATCCGCAAGGTCAAAACCGATAAGGCAGACGCCATGAAAATCGCCAAGTACGGCCTTGACAACTGGGTGGATCTGCGGGAATATACTCCCATGGACACGATAAGACAACAACTGAAGCTGTGCAGCCGCCAGTACAATCTCTACATAAAAACGGTGGTATCGCTGCAAAACAATCTCATTTCGCTGGCCGACAAGACCTTTCCCGGCGTGAACGAACTGTTCTCCAGCCCGGAGCGTGCGGACGGCCACCAGAAATGGGTGGACTTTGCCACGACCTTCTGGCACTGTGACTGCATCTGCCGCGTCAGCGAGAAGGCGTTCACCGAGCGTTACCAGAAGTGGTGCAAGCGCAAGGACTACCATTTCCGTGCAGAGAAAGCGTTGGACATCTACGCGGGGAGCTGTGGCCATTTCACCACGCTGCCGATGAATGATAACACCAAATTACTCATTACCACAGCGGCACAGCAGTTGCTTGCCGGCAAGATGACATTGGCCGCTTTGCGTGCCGAGATGACGCGCCTTGCAAAGCAGCTGCCGGAGTATGATACTGTGCTGGCCATGTACGGTGTTGGTGAAACCACTTCCGCACAGCTTATGGCTGAGATCGGGGATGTACGCCGTTTTCCCCGCCGCAGCTCCATCGTAGGGTTTGCGGGGGTCGATCCGGCCGTAGACCAATCCGGCAAGCACGAGGCAAAAAGTACTCCAACAACCAAGCGCGGTTCTCCGCACTTGCGGAAAACACGGTACCAAATTGTCTGTACATATCTGAGAAAAGCTCCAGAGGACGAACCGGTCTACCAGTTCCTCGATAAGAAACGCACCGATGGCAAGCCGTATTTCGTCTACATGACTGCTGCGCAAAACAAGTTTCTGCGTATCTACTATGCCCGCGTGAAAGAATGCCTTGAGGCATTCGATGCGCAGCAGGATACCGTGCAGAACTAAATCTGCCGACAATTTCATTCCGGCTGGCGATGCGTCTTTTCCCAGCCTGTTTTGTTATGCTCAAGCCTGTTTTGTTATGCTCATTTTCGGCCTTGTAAACCTTGCGGGACTTTTTTGTTTTTGCTATTGACCTTTGTTTGCAGGACTCCAAATTTAAAATACGACGATTTTCCAGCATTTGAGTATTTGAATGGATTCGTCTGACATGGTATAGCAAATTAAATGAAAAATACGGCAACTGTGCCAAAATCTGATTCCAACAAAATAAATAACCATTCAATATTCTTCGTGCCATACGGTCAACTAGTTCCCGTATGGCACGAAGAAATACTTATCTGCTAAGAAGCACCGAAACGCGAGTGTCTGCATCGCAGCATACACGCACAGGCGCGTCAGAGAAGTCATATGAGCAGATGCAGAATCAGCATATACCTGCCGGGATTGGAGTACCCGATAAGATAATCAGCTTATTGTGCGGCTCTTATACAAAATCAGTTTTCACAAAGGTGGCAGGCAACAAAGTGACCGGGTGAAACCTCCTTCAGCGTGGGGGCTTCCTGCGTGCACCTTTCCTGACAATACTCGCAGCGAGCGGCAAAGCGGCAGCCGGGCTTGGGGTCCACGGGGCTGACTACTTCGCCCTTAATAACCTTGATCTCCTTGTTGCGCATGGAGATATCCGGTTCAGGAATGGCGGATAGCAACGCCTTTGTATAGGGCATCAGCTCTGCCATAACGCGCCCGGCGTCCTCGCGGGACCACAGCTTCTTGCGGTAATTCAAATCGCAGGAAACAGTAAGGCCCCTTTTCTTTGCAGCCTTGCAGGCGTCCAGACAAATCTTCGGTAAATCACCTCCCAGCGCAGGAGTAATGCCTGTGAAATGGAACCAGTCCGCATCGCGGAAAATCTCATCCCACTGGAACTCCTCCGGCTTTGCTGTAGCGATGGATGACCCAGCCCGGTCATAAATGACCTTTGAAGGACGCTGAGAGGCGCCCTTTTCAGCGTAATAGACGCCCAACCGACTTCCACCACGGTACATGTGGGTCGTATCGACCCCGAACTGCCGCATGGCATTGACGGCACACTGACCGATCTCATGCTCGGGAACCTTTGTGACAAATGCAGCGCTCATCCCATAATTCGCAAGTGAAACAGCAACATTCGCTTCTCCACCGGCGTAAGAGGATTCAAATTGGGACGCCTGAACAAGCCGGTAATAGCCTACAGGATTCAGGCGAAGCATGATTTCTCCAAATGTAATTACTCTCTTTTTCATCATTAAATCTCTAAAGCAGCAACAAACTCCTTTGCGGTTGCAGTAATCTCGTCATAGCGTCCTTCATTGAGGAGCTTTTTACTACAGAGATTGCCGCCCACACCAACGCCTACCATACCCAGTTTCAGGAACGTACCGATGTTGTCGAGGTTTACGCCTCCGGTAGCCAGAAGTTTCACCTGGTTGATAGGCGCACGAATGGACTTGATATAATCAAATCCCAGCTGAGCCGAGGGGAACAGCTTTACAAAATCCGCACCCAAACGACTTGCAGTCAAAATTTCAGTGGGGGTCGCGGCGCCGGGGATAGACACCACGCCTCGCTTAACACTCTCGGCGATTACGCTCTCATCGGTATTGGGAGAGATAATAAACTTTGCACCTGCATCCACAGCAACAGTGACCTGCTGAGCGGATATCACGGTACCGGCGCCAAACATCATTTTATCACCCAGAGCAGAATTCAATGCCCGAAGTGTATCTGCCGTATCCTGAACAGACTGGCTATTGCTCTGATCGTAAGTGATTTCCAGCAGCGAAATGCCGCCATCATACAGGGCCTTCGCAAGATTGATACACTGTTCGCCATAAATCCCTCTGGCAATTGCAATGATTTTTTTGCTTGAAATCTCGCAAATGATCTGTTCTTTGTTAATCATTGCAGTAACTCCTTGTTGGTAAAATTGGGGCAACAGAATGTTCAAGCAAACCCGATCCTGCTATTCCAAATGTGATGGATATGAGAGGTAATCTCTCGAAAAACACGTTGGGGTAGGGCATCACCTCAACATTCCGTTAAGTCCATTAAGACGGAAAACGTACGGTTGGACGTATATAAGAACTCGTCCGTAATCTCGTCTTATCGTAACTATAGGGGATTTGTCGGCTTTTGTCAAGATATTTTAATTTCAAGATAAGGAAATAAGGTTTTTTTGTTGTGTTGCACAAAATAGTTCATTCATTTTTATCTTGAATTCCAAAGCTCAATGTGCTAGTATGTATATACGAACACTGCACGCGTATACGGACAGGCGAATTGTAACGCCTGTCCTGTGAAATTTCAAGTTGCATCCACGCTTATTCCGGCATAATTTTTTTTCATTATAAGGAGGCATTATGGCACAGCAGCATCGTTCTACCCAGCGAGCATTGGATATTCTCTCTCTTCTGGCATTATGTGGTGACACCAAAGGCTACACGTTAACGGAAATTGCAACCGCATTAAATGTTCCCAAAAGCAGTGTATCTCCTATCATTCACACGTTGGAAGCAAACCACTACCTGACGTACTCTTCTCCTGAGGCAAAATACAGCATCGGACGCAAAGCGTTTGAGGTTGGCAGCGCGTATGTCAAAAACGACATTTTTTATTCACAGGCGATTTCCATCATGCAGAGCATTGTGGATACGTGTTCTGAAACCTGTCACATGGGTGAGCTCCAGGGGATGAACGTGCAATACCTGATGAAAGTTGAATCACCGGAACCCATAAGCATGATCTCTGCGGTAGGCAAGCAGCTTCCTGCAAACTGTACCGCTCTGGGAAAGGCTCTCCTGTGTGAGCATACCTTGGATGAGATAAAGGCCTTGTTCAAGGACGGGCTTCCCAAGATGACAGAATACTCCGTAGCGGATGCAGAGCAGCTATATCAGCAGACCCAAATGGTCAGGAAAACACAGATTGCACGCGAGAAGGAGGAAAACTATCAGTTTATCCAGTGCCTTGCCACGCCCATCTACAAAAATGAGAAGCCCTTTTTTGCGATGAGTGTTTCTGTACCCACTTTCCGCTACACAGAAGAAAAGGGTCAGCAAATTGAGAAACTTCTATTGGAGGCAAAGAAAAGTCTGGAGCTGATTCTCTGAGATTCCTTATGTTTTTTTCGCGGCCATGATTTCTTAAGTTTTTTTCACGGCATACTTGACAAATCATAAGCGAGGCAATATAATGCAATTGGACGTATATAAGACTCGGTTCGTAATCCCGCACAACTAAAATAGGCTAATCTTAGCCAAATGTTTTATTGGGAGGTAACACTTATGATTTTTGGTATTCCCCGTGAACTCAAGGACCACGAGACTCGTGTGGGTGCTGGTCTGATTCCTCGTAATGTTGCGACTCTGATTGCTCAGGGACATACGGTTTATTTCCAGAAGGGCGTTATGGAGCCCGCCGGTGTTTCCGATGAGGAGTTCCTCAAGGTTGGCGCCAAGTGCGTTGACACCATGGAAGAGATTTATGAGAAGTGCGACTTCATCGGCAAGTTCAAGGACATGACTGACGCTGACATGAAGATGCCCTTCAAAAAGGGTCAGATCATCATGACTGCTTTCCACATGGCCGAAGGTACTGCCAAGCCCGAGCAGGTCAAGATCCTGGCTGACGCTGGCGTGACCTGCATCTCCATCGAAACCTCTCGTTATCCCGACGGTTCCCGCGCAATGACCCGTCCCATGGGCGAGATTGCAGGCCGTACGGCTCCTCTGCTGGGTGGCCAGTATCTGCAGCGTCAGTACGGCGGCAGCGGTGTCTCCATCGTTCCCGTTACCGGCGCAAGAAGAGCTCGCGTTTGCATTCTCGGCGGCGGTCATGCCGGTATGTGCGCAGCACAGACTGCTGAGGGCCTCGGCGCCGAAGTGGTCGTCTTCGATGTAAACATTCAGCGCTTGGAGTATCTGCGCACGGTGCTGAAGAACACGGATCTCCGCTTTATGAGCAAGACCGCCTTCGCCGAGGAAGTGGCTAAGGCCGATGTGCTGATCAACTGCATCTATGCCTATCCCGGCATGGAAGTTCCCATCGTGACCCGCGATATGGTTCGCAGCATGCGTAAGGGTTCTGTCATCGTTGACCTGGAGGGTGAAGGCATCATCGAGACCTCCCAGTATACTACCATCAGCAATCCTTACTTCGTCGAGGACGGCATCGTCCATGTTGGTATTACCAACATCCCCGCAATGGTTCCTACGGCCGCCAACGAGAGCTATGGCGCATACGTTTTCCCGCTGGTACAGGATATTGCCAAGTACGGCATCAAAGAGGCCTGCAAGAAGAACTACGTCCTCAGAAGCTGCGTAGCGATGGTAAATGGCAAGATCACCCAGAAAGAGGTTGCTGATAGCCAGCATTGCGAGTATACTCCCCTGGATCCCGATACCATGTTTTAACAACTGATAGCTTAACCGGTTATTTGTGTTAACTTTGTAAGTACGAACCGCAACATTGGTCTTCTTTGTTGCGGTTCGTAACTTATATAAGAGGGCTATATTGGTATCATGAATAAGCTTTTTTTCTCTTGGCCACAAAAAGATCGGGTTCTCCCCATAATCTGCGTCTGTGTGGGGCAGGTTATTTGGGGATTCAGCTACCTCTTTACTCGCATTGCTCAGAGAGCGGCAAGCCCGACCGTTGTTCTTTCCATGCGTTTCTTGGCCTCCTGGGTTATCATGACCGCGTTGATTTGGAGCGGGAAAAAGTCTTTTTCCCTGAAGGGCAAAAACTTTCGACCTCTTCTGGTACTTGCACTGCTCGAACCGCCGTATTATTTTTTTGAGAGTTACGGCGTTTATTACAGCAACGCAACCTTCGCTGGTACCGTCATGGCCTTTGCGCCGGTCGTCGGTATTTTGGCAGCAATGCTGTTCTTGGGAGAAAAGCCTAGTCGCAGGCAAAAGATTTTTGCCCTTTTACCCACTGCCGGCGTTATCATCATGACGGCGGTGGGCAGTTCCATGGGAATCGTCAAGCCTTTGGGTGCCATCTTTTTATTTGCATCCCAAATCGTAGCTGCCGGTATGAAGCTCTACAATAAGAAGTCCAGTGAGGAGTTCTCTTCGTTTGAGCGAACCTATGCGATCGTAGTAGCTAACGCCATTATCTTTACTATCAAATCTATGATAGACCTACATGGTGATGTGCGAGCCTATGCGGCGCCTTTGGGAAATCCGGAATACGTGTTTGCACTGGTGATACTGTGCGTATTCTGTAGTATTGCAGCCAATCTTCTGGTGAATTATGCCTGCGGTATGATGAGCGTTACCAGAATATCCACTTTCAGTACCATTGCCACGATCTGCTCTGCTTTTGGCGGTGTGATCTTTTTGGGCGAGCCCATTACTTGGATGACATTTTTGGGCTCAACGATCATCATCATTGGCATATGGCAGGTAACGAGGGATGCCTCATGAGCTACCTTCCCACAATTTAAAAAGGCAAAAGAATCATTCCACATTATCTATAAAGAGTAATGCAAAATTAATTAAAGGAGTTATTTGTTATGGAAAAAATGCCCAAAATTGCCTTGCTGCGCTGGGACGCCGATCAGATAAGCGATGTTCTGATGAAGCTGGAAACTCTTCCCGGAAACAGCACCAACCCCGATTCCTATCCCTTTGATGTTGCGCTGGTACACGTTAAAGGTGCCAATATGGACACAGTTGAAGTCAATCCTTGCCAGGAGCTGCTGGATGAGTATATCAGAGTATGTAAGGAGCTGGCCGCTCAGGGTGTAAAGGCTATCACCACCAGCTGCGGCTTCAATGCATTTTATCAGGAGGCTTTGGCTGCCGCAGTGCCCGAGGTGGTTTTCACCAGCTCCTTGCTGCAGGTGCCGTTCGCTCAAACCATCGTGGGCAAAAACGGCAAGGTTGCTATTTTGACCGCCAATGCTAACGACTTGACTGAGGAGCACCTTGCCCGTGCAAATATCACCAACCGCGAAAATGTGCTTGTTTACAGCATGCACGAGCAGCCCGAGTGGAGTCGTGTGTACAGTGATCCTAACGGTCCCTTTGATTTGGACGCTGTTGCTAACGAGGTAGTGGGCGTCCTGCGCAAGGGCCTGGAGGAGCATCCCGACATCGGCGCCGTAGTCTTTGAATGCACCGATCTTCCTCCCTTCGCCTCTCGCGTGCGTGAGGAATTGGGTCTGCCTGTGTTTGATTTTAACTCTATGGTGGGACATATCGCCATGGCGCTGAATGTTCACAAGCTGTATTGATTCTATAAGCAAATCTCCGCAGATTGTAGATTTCCCATCATAACAATACCGGTTGCTGTAGATTATTTACGTGGTTTGTATATGTGCGGTCACTACAACTCACATATACATATAGCATTTGAAAGGCAATGGCGAGAGGAGATTGCATGATATGATTCGGTTGACACCCTACGAGCAGAAAATGCTTGATGGTGAGTACGGTGCTGCCAAGCAAGTCGCATTGCAGAAGATCATCGACTATGCGCGGATTCTGGGCGCGGAGGAGCTGGTACCCATCACCAAGGCTCATCTGTGCTGCGGTTCCACCTGTGAACCGTCCGACTTCCCCGATGGGAATCTGGACCGGCCCGATATTCTGGCCATGGGCTACCACGACTGGCAGACCAAGCTGAAATGCCCCGGGATGGACCCCGCCACCTTTAACAGCTTTAACGAGAGCACCTTTGTCATCGATGACGTACACTGCTGTGACACATTTCAGTGGCAGTGGACGCAACAGACCCGCGAGTTTTACGAGAATAACCAGCATATCCTCGCTGATGCGGCGGCGCGCGGCGTGGTAATCGGTTCCACCTGCGCCCCCTATCTGGCCGGGTGGCTGCCCGTCATGGGTGAGTATTTCGTCACCACCGAATCCAGCAACGTGCTGTACTGCAACTCCGTTTTGGGCGCACGGGGCTATGGCGGCGGCGGCAACACCACCTTCTGCGCAGCGATTTGCGGCCGCGCACCCAAGTGGGGCCTGCACCTGCCGGAAAACCGCCACGGCACCCATGTGTTCCATCTGGCCTGCGATACCAAGAACAAGACAGACTGGGATCTGCTGGGCGCCGCCGTGGGGCGTCGTCTGGCTCCCAACGCCGTCCCCGTGATCTGCGGCGATTTTGAACGGCCCAATCTCATCAAGCTGAAGTCCTTCTTCACTGCACTGGCGGTGACCAGCGGCTGTGAGCTGTGCCTGATCGTGGGCGTGTCCCCCGAGGCCCAAACATATGAAATGGCTATGGGAGGCCATGAGCCCGTCGCGGAATTCACCATTACCAATGAGATACTGCAGTCCTATTGGGATGAGATTTGCTGCAAAGTGTCCGGCCCGGCTGACTATTTGCAGATCGGTTGCCCCAACTGTTCCGCCGAGGAGCTTGTCCGCATCTGGCGGTACATGAACGGGCGGAAGGTCAAGGAGGGCGTCCGCTTCTGCGTGTTCACTAACATCGCGCAGTATGCCATGGCGGAGCAGTCCCACATCATTCAGGATCTGAAGGATTGGGGTGTAGAGGTTCTGACCAGCGGCTGCATCCTGCGTACCATCAACGTGGCCAAGGGTGCCAAGTCCATTGGTCTATCCTCCTTCAAGCTGTGCAACGGCAGCAAGGATGAGCGGGACTGTCCCATCTATTACGGCTCCGATGAGCAGGTCATCGATGCTGCCATCAGCGGTTATTGGGAGGTTAAACGGAGATATGAGTAAGAACAAGATCATCAAAGGCCGTCCCGCATGGGGGCCCATGGTCGAGGGTTACGCCTTTGTCTGTCCCAACAGCATCGTGGGCTGGAACGGTGCGGATGTAAAGACCGGTATTGTGACGGAAAAGGGCAATGTCCATTATGGAGATAGCTTTGCCGGTAAGATCATCGTAATGCCCTGCAGCCGCGGTTCTTTGGGGTGGTCCGATATGTTCCGCAACAGCGAGTATAATGGTGTTGGGCCCATTGGCTATGTTTTCACCACGATGGACTCTAAGTGCGGCACCGCAATCTTCAACACCAGACGCCCCTGTGTCGCGGATTTTCCGGCTAACTGCGATCCCTGCAAGGAGATCCATGACGGCGACTACATCAGACTCGACGGCATTAACGGTACGGTGGAAATACTTACTCCCGTCGAAGAAAAGTAACATATTTGAAAGGAAATACTGTTATGGAATTCAAGAAAGAAAAAGTTTATACTCCTTTGGTTGCTACCCCTACCCACAACGTCTCCCAAGCTATCAAATATGGTAACCTGGTGTTTGTCTCCGGTATGGTTGGTGAGGATGAGAACGAAGTTCTTATGGATGGTCTGGAAGCGCAGTGCGAGCGTGCTTTCCTCAACATGAAGAACGTCTTGGAATCTGCCGGCTCCAGTCTTGAGAAGGTTCTTTTCTGCCAAATCTTTATCGGCAAACGTGAAGATCGTGCCATTGCCAACAAGGTGTGGGATCGTTATTTCCTGAACATGGATGTAGCCCCTGCCCGTTATACCGTTGTGGCTCCCACAGTCGCTGAGCCGTATTTGTTTGAGATTACTTGTGTCGCAGGCGTATAACAAACGTCTCCTCAACGTAACTGTTTGTAAAAAAGTAACTGCTATCCTAGCAACCTAAGAGCAAGAGACATCTCCCGTGTTTACACGCTGAGATGTCTCTTGTTCCGTTTATATTATATTTATAATAAGGTGTCATCCAGAGTCGCATCCTTGCATTTGCACATCGTTTTTAATGACTATTGTTACAAGGCGATCAGCTCTTTTCATTGCTGCAGTTCTTGATACAAATAGCATTGCAACAAGATATGCAAGAGGGATTGCTAGCATTTTAATTGGATTCCATACACTCATGTAGACAATCATCAAAACAACAAGCACTTTGCCGGTCATAGTAAGTAGCGAAATCGTTGACATGCATATATCTCGCGTCATAAGCTGCAAACATTCCGCCTCAATTACATTTCCCCATCCAGCATCTCTACTTTTCTTAAGCGCCCTATTCCATTCCGCGGTCTGCCGGTTCTCTGTAGCCTTGGATTCAGGCGCGTACATCCTCTGAGCTTTTATAAGATCAAAGCCGGATACATCATTTTTTCTGAGGCAATATCTGAGAAAATGGTAGCACTTGGCACCTTGAGATATACGATTTTTGTTTTGGCTTTATCTGGCCACAATTCATTAAAGACAAATAGCAGTACGCAGATTGCTCCAACAAGCGCAACAATCGTTGCCATACTAAAAAGGGACGGCAATAACCCCTTGTTTTTAACACCTTCCTCCGTGTAAAATCCCACAAAGGAAATAGCTATTAACAAATATACCAAGACATATTCCACTGTACCTGATTTTGCGGTGCAAGTCCAGCGGATATGAGAACGGATCTTTATACTTCTTTTCAGCATAGATTTCATCCGTACTACAAAGCTGCTTTACATTGGCAGTATTCAATCTCATGCCTTCTTCCAGCTCTGCTGCAATGAGCATTCTTTTACCCTTGGCCTCGGCAAGTTCTGGCTTAACATTTCTTCTACATCCAACGGTAAGCATATCTGCAGAAATGTTTCCAGAATATGTACCAAGAACCCTTGCGATAACATTCCAGAAGGTAGACTTACCATTACGGCCTTCTCCATATGCGATAACGAGTGCCTCCACATGGTGTTTTGTTTTCCTATCAATTTTAAATAGGAGGCAGTACTTATGTCCAACCGACAAACATACGTTTTCCGTAACGCGCATACGATGGACTATTCTCAAAGAGGAGGTCTGTTTATGCCAACCGTTCAGCAAGCACCCACTCCAGTAATCTCCGTCACTCGCAATTTTCTTGGTCAGCAGACGGCAGAGGCGCTGCTATTGGAATTGATCCGCGCCCACACACAGGCGGCATAAAGTCTGTGGGCAGTCCACGGAAAGGAGGGAGCTTATGGAGAAGCCACCACTGCCTACCGCGCTGTACTGCCGCCTGTCCCGGGAGGACGGAGACCGGATGGAGAGTGATTCCATCGGAAACCAGCGGAAGCTGCTGGAGGCGTATATCGAAAATCATCCTGAGTTGGTAATGGCGGAATGCTACGCCGACGATGGCTATACCGGCACGAATTTCCAGCGCCCCGCCTTTCAGCGGATGCTGCGGGACATAGAGAACGGGCGCATCCGCTGTGTGCTGGTAAAGGATCTGTCCCGTTTCGGCCGTGATTACATCGAAACGGGCCGCTATCTGGAGCGTTGGCTGCCGGAGCACGGTGCACGGTTCATCGCCGTCACGGACAATATCGACAGTGACCGCGGCGCCTACGACATGATGATGCCGCTGAAGAATCTGTTTAACACCCAGTATGCACGCGACATCTCCCAAAAGGTCAAAAGCTCCCTCCACGCCAAGCAGCAGCGGGGCGAGTTTATCGGAGCCTTCGCCAGCTACGGCTACTGTAAGGACCCGCAAAACCATAACCGTCTTGTTATCGATCCGCCTGCGGCGGAGGTGGTGCGGCGCATCTTCACCCTGTTTGAAAACGGAATGGGTAAGATCCGCATTGCCAAGCAACTGAACGAGGAGGGTATCCCATGCCCCAGCGAGTACAAGCGGCTCACCGGTGAAAAATACCGCAACAACCACCGATTGGCGTCTACCACCTACTGGACATATGCCACTATCCACCGTATTTTGCAAAACGAGATGTATATCGGGAACATGGAACAGGGACGGGACGACCGCCTGCAGATGCACGGCAAGGCGAAGCGGAAGGATCGTTCTCAGTGGACGGTGGTATCCGGCACACACCAGCCGATCATCGAAAAAGATCAGTGGCAGCGGGTACAAACTCTGTTGAATGCCCACGTCCGTACACCGGATTTTCACCAGAATGTCAGCCCCTTTGCGGGTTTTCTCAAGTGCGGCGACTGTGGACGAGCCATGGTCAAGACCACCTGGGGTGGCAAAATCTTCTACGCCTGCGGCTCGTATAAGCGCTACGGCGCATCCGTGTGCAGCAAGCACTATATCGCCCACGATGTGGTGGCGAAGGTGGTGCTGGATGATTTGAACCGACTCATGGCCGCCGTGGAAAACCTCCGTCAGTTGGCACAGCAGGGCGTAGCGCAGCGCCCCTCCTCAAACGGCGACCCGCCGCAAAAGCTGGAGGCGGCCTTACAGCGTATTCAGCGCCGCCGCCAGAGCGCCTACGAGGACTATCAGGACGCGCTTATCTCCAAGGAGGACTTCCTCCGCTACCGCGCTGATTATGACGCACAGGAGCAGGCGCTGCAAGTCCAGCTGGACAAGCTGCGCGGCTCGGTGCAGGATGACCCGCTGTCCTTGCCTTGGGTGAAGGAGCTTCTGGCGTCGGGGCAGCTGGCGGAGCTGGATCGCCCCACAGTCGCCGCCGCCATCCGGGAAATTCGCGTCTACGAGGGGAACCACATGGAGATCGACTATCTGCTCCCGGAGGGCTGCCGCGCTCTGCTGGAGGGGTGAGTGTATGGTGCTCCGTGTGGGAAAAAGCGAAAAAGCGGAGAGTGAAGAAAAGTTTTTAAGGCTAAACTCTAAAAACTTGTTGCATATCTGGAGTATTTCGGGTATACTAATGATTGTGAGGAGGCGATACCATGATCAACAGGCCGAATTATATCGAGGCCATCGCGCCTTTCATCGATCAACCGCTGGTCAAGATACTGGCGGGCATCCGCCGCTGCGGTAAATCCACCATTTTTGAAATGCTGGAGGAGGAGCTGCTGCGAAGGGGTGTGTCTGCGGATCATATCATCTGCAAGCGGTACACGGAGATGGACATTCCCGAAAGCATTACCGCCAAGCAGATGTATGACGAGCTGTTGGACGCTATGGCGGGCAAGGGGCACTGTTACCTTCTGCTGGATGAGATACAGGAGATTACCGGCTGGGAAAGGGCGGTCAACAGTCTTCTGGAGGGTGTGGACGCCGACATCTACGTGACCGGCTCCAACTCCAAACTCATGTCCAGCGAAATCTCCACCTATCTGACGGGTCGCTATGTTTCTATCCCCATCTACACCCTGTCTTTCCGCGAGTACCTGGACTTCAAAGCTAGCAACGCACTGTCCCAAAAGGAATTGCTGGGGGAGTATATCCGGTTTGGCGGGTTCCCCATCATCGCCTTGAGCCAGTATGACGCGCAGAACGCCTATCAGATCGTCAACGGCATCTACCATACCGTGGTCTCCCGCGATATTGTGAAGCGTCACCGCATCAACAAGCAGGATCTTTTTGACCGTGTGGTGAAATTTATCATCGAAAATGTGGGCAAGACCTTCTCCGCCAATTCGATTTCTACCTTTCTGAAAAGTGAGCACCGCAAGGTCTCGGTAGAGAGCATCTACAACTATCTGCGCTGGCTGGAGCAGGCGTTCATCATCTATCCCTGCGAACGCTACGACCTGCAGGGCAAGAGCATCCTGAAAACGCAGGAGAAGTATTATCTGGCCGATGTCTCCCTGAAATATGCCCTGTTGGGCTATAACCGCAAAATGCTGGATGGGGCCATGGAGAACATCGTGTTTCTGGAATTGAAACGGCGGGGGTACGATGTGTATATCGGCAAGAATGAAACAAAAGAAATCGACTTCGTGGCCACCCGTCGCGACGAGCAGATCTATGTGCAGGTTTGCGTCCAGCTGCCGGCGGGCTCTGACCGCGAGGTGGGCAACCTCATGGAAATCAAAGACCATTACCCCAAATACGTTGTCACCCTGAATGACATGGATGTAGGGATTGAAAACGGCATTAAAATCGTGCATCTTCAGGATTTCCTGCTGGCCGAGACATGGTGAGCATCAATTCGGAAAAGCAGTCCAGTCGGGCTGCTTTTCCCTTTTAATGGCGTATTTTCCTGACTAGATTTCAGTCGATTTTGCATTTTACTCGTTTACGTCTATTCTGCTTTTCCCGAGTAAAATTCTCATTTTTTCATTCCCGTTTTCCCGACTAAAATCGCTTTTTCTTCATTCCTGAATTCCCGACTATTTTTCAATTCCAGTCGTTCCTGATTTTCCGAGTATTTTTCTTTTGCACCAATTCTGGTTTCACGGCTAAAATTGCAAAGCAAACACCGGCAACTGCTTGTTCCTCAACGCCTGTGACCATCATTGTCTATCAAAGAGCTTCCACTTTTCGAATCAAGTTTTGTTGCAGATAGGACGCATTTATGCTATCATAAAAGCACAATAAAGAAGTGCGACAGTTCTTCGTGAACTGCCGCACTTTTGCATCACCGTGGGGCAACGAGGACACCCAGGCCCTCATCGACATCCTGGCCCGGTACAACGTGAAGGCCACCTTCTTCTGCGTGGGGGACTGGGCGGAGAAGTACCCGGAGTCGGTGAAGGCCCTGCACGACGCGGGCCACGAGGTCATGAGCCACTCCAACCACCACGACCACTACAACGCCCTCACCGCCCAGCAGATCGTGGAGGACGTCACCGCCAGCAATGAGCGCATCGCCGCCGCCACCGGCGTGACCCCCACCCTGATCCGCTGCCCCTACGGCGAGTATGACGACCATGTGATCTCCGCCATCCGCTCCATGGGCATGGAGCCCATCCAGTGGGACGTGGACAGCCTGGACTGGAAGGACTATGACGCAGGCACCATCTGCAAGCGGGTGCGGGATAAGCTGGCCCCGGGGTCCATCGTGCTGTTCCACAACGCCGCCCTGCACACGCCGGAGGCCCTGCCCTCGGTGCTGGAGCACATGATCCGGGAGGGCTATACCGTGGTGCCCATCGGCCAGCTGATCTATTGGGAGAACTACACCATCGACCACACCGGCCGCCAGTTCCCGGCGGAGACCGCCCAATAGCGCGCGAAACCCCTGCGGCTGCGCCGCAGGGGTTGTTGGTCATTCGCCGGTCTGGGCCGGGGCGGGGATCTCGTCGTAAAACACGTCCAGGATCAGGTCATACAGGGCCTCCCGGTCCACCGTCAGCTCCACCCGGTTGCCGTCGCCCAGGGCGGCCTGGCCGGTGACCCGGAGCATGTCCCCGGAAAAGCTCATCCCGGCGGCCTGGGTGGCCAGATACGTCAGCTTGCCCAGGTCCAGATCCGTCAGCACATAGTCGCTGACCGCGTTGTACAGCGGCAGGACGCTGGCGGGGCTGGAGGCCACCCGGGCCTTGGCCTGGCCGATCAGGGCCAGCATATACTGCTTCTGGCGCTTCATGCGGTCCTCGTTGCCGGTGGCGTCGCCCCGGCGGCACTGGATGTACAGCCGGGCCTGCTGGCCGGTCAGGGTCACGTTCTGCCCGGGGTACATATTCCAGCCCCCGGGAACGTTGGTGAAGGGATAGTCGTCCAGCACGTTGACGGTGACGCCGCCCACGGCGTTGTTGAGCCGCCCGATGCCGCCCATGTAAAAGGCGGCGCAGCCGTCGAACTGCAGGCCGTAAAACAGCTGGGACACCGCCTCCCGGCACAGGCGGCAGCTCTCATACAGGCCGTCGCCGTTGGAGAAGGACAGGGCCAGCTGGGTGTGGGCCACGCCGGAAATTTCGCCGGTGTCGTCCGGCACGCCGATGTCGCACATGGTGTCCCGGGACACGGAGATCAGGGTCATTTTGTTGGCGTCGGTGTCCAGAGCCGCCACCAGGATCACGTCCGCCTGGTTGTCGCTGCCGTAAGGCAGGGGGGCGGCGGGCTTGTTGTCCGAGTCCACGCCGATGAGCAGCAGGTTCACCATGTGCTCCTTATAGCGGTAATATTTTCCGTCGTGAAGGACGGTGTAGCTGTCCAGCTGCTCCGTGCCGCCGGGGGTGACGGTGGGGGCCGAGCCTCCGTTCCGCAGACTGCTGCGCCCGTGGAGCCAGATGCCCGCCACAATGGAGCACAGCACCGCCGTCACCGCCATGAGGATGATGAAAATCAGCAGCGGCGTGGACAGGCGCTTTTTCTTCCCCTGCACCGGGGCTTCCTGCTTTTCCTGTTCCATAGGGGTCTCCTCATTTGATAACATCATAGGTCTCCGTCAGCACCCCCTGGACCAGGAAGCGCTGCATACGGTTCTGCCGGTAGCAGGTGGACAGGGTCAGCACCTTGTCCCCGGCCTGGGGAAACAGCTCCCGGCGGTAGTTGGCGTTGATGGCCTCCCCCAGGGAGGCGAAGTAGTCGGCGAACTGCTGGGGGTCCGTGAAGTCGTGGCACAGCAGCAGATGCTCGCTGGAGTGGGGATAGGCGGCGAAAATGGTGTATTCATACACCTTGTCCGGGGTGTAAACGAAGATCTTCTGGTTTTTGGCGAAAAACGCCGCGTCGGCGAAGTTGTTCACCTGGGCAAACATGGTCTGGGACTGGCGGTTGTGGCCGTACAGCACCGTCACCGGGTCCTGGAAGGTGGTGGTGTTGTACCGCTGGGAAAAAATGCTGCCGCCGGAGTAATAGGACCGATCCACCCCGTGATCGTCGTAAAACAGGTCGTCTGCTGCGCTCTGGACCACGGCGTAGTTGATGTTGGTGCCGGGAACCTCGATCCAGGCATAGATCTCCGGATTGATGTCGTGGAGGCTGTCAAAGTCCACATTGATGGCCATATATTTGCCGTCGTCCTGGGGGTCCAGGGGCTCCACCACCTGGCCGGTGCGGACGCCGCTGCCCAGCTTATCGCTGACAGACTTACCCCGGACATACTGGACGATAAACAGGATGCAGAAAATACACACGATCACCGCAATAACGGCCACCACCGTCAGCAGGATGCGCACAGGACGCTTCATAGGACATTTCTCCTTTGTTCAGAACGGGAAAAAGGCCCCATAAACGGCTCAGCATTTATGGGGCTCCTCGTTATTGGATGGACTTCGTTACGCCCGGGTGTGGGCCTTTTTGGTGCAGACGTAAGCCACGCCGCCGCTGACGGCAATGGCCATCACCACGCTGCCGATGCCCAGGTCGTAGCCGGTCTGTGGAGAGGTGGGGGTGGTGCCGGGCTCATCGTCGTGCTTGGGGCTGGGGACATAGCCGCCGTCGGCAAAGGCAGTGACGGAGAGCATGCAGCCCAGCATCACAATAACCGTCAGAACAGCAAGAATCTTTTTCATGGTAACATAACCCTCCATTACCCTATTTAGTAATGTCCATTATAATGTCTGCTTACGGAAAAAGCAAGTACTTTTTTGCCGAATCCGAAAAATAGTCCATTCATCGGCAATTGCAGGGCGGTTACACGCCGGTCAGGTCAAAGGCCGGGGTGTATTCCTCCCGGGCGGAGGTACGCTCCTGGGTGAAGCCGTCCCGGATGCCGCAGTTTTCCATATACCGCACCGCCGCCCGGTACTCCGCCCGGGTGACGTGCCGGGCCAGGGGGCCTGCGGCCCCGGGCTGGGGGGTATACTGGCTCATCAGGGAAAACAGCACCTCCCCGGGGCGGAAGGTCTCCGCCACCCAGTCGATGACCCGGCGGGTGTTCTCCAATTGTCCCGGCAGCACCAGGTGCCGGATCAGCACCCCCCGGACCAGGAGGCCCTCCCGTATTTCCCAGGGCCCCACCTGGCGGAACATCTCCCGGATGGCGGCCCGGGCCGCGGCGGGATAGTCCCCTGCGCCGGACAGCTGCCGGGCAGGCTCCTCCAGGGCGTACTTCATGTCCGGCAGATACACCTGGACCTTCCCCTCCAGCAGGCGCAGGGTCTCCACCCGCTCATAGCCGCCGGTGTTGCACACCACCGGCACCGGCAGCGCCGGCTCCAGGGCCCGGGCCACCCAGGGGGCGAAGTGCCCCGGGGTCACCAGGTTGATGTTGTGGGCCCCCTGGCATATCAGCTCCCGGAATATCTCCCCCAGGCGCTCCACCGTCACGGGCTTTCCCACGCCCTGGGCGGAAATTTCGTGATTCTGGCAGAACACGCAGCCCAGGGTGCAGCCGGAGAAGAAAACCGTGCCGCTGCCTCGGGTGCCGCTGATCACCGGCTCCTCCCACATATGAAGCCCTGCCCGGGCCACCACCGGCCCCGCCGGCATCCGGCAAAAGCCCTCCCCTCTGGTCTCCGTGCGCTCCGCGCCGCACATACGGGGGCAAAGCGTGCACCTCATGTCCGGCGGATGTGGAAGTCCGGCCCCAGGTCCCCGGCCATCCAGTGGCGGCGGCACAGGCTGGTATACCGGTCGTTGGCTCCCAGCACCACCTGCTCGCCCTCCTTCACCACCCGGCCCCGGCTGTCGAACCGGGCGTTGAAGGCGGCCTTCTTGCCGCACCAGCAGATGGTCTTGACCTCCTCCAGCTTGTCGGCCATGGCCAGCAGATAATAGCTGCCCTCGAACAGCTGGCCCCGGAAGTCCACCTTCAGCCCGTAGCACAGCACCGGGATGCCGCAGTCGTCCACCAGGTGCACCAGGTAAAACACCTCGTCCTTGGTGAGGAACTGGGCCTCGTCGATGATGATGCAGGCGTATTTCTGCAATTCCTGGTCGGCCATAGCCCGCATTTCGTCAAAATAGATGCAGGGGTGGGTCAGGCCGATGCGGGATGAGACCATGTGGTCCCCGTCCCGGGTGTCCAGCCGGGGCTTCACCATCAGGGTCTCCTGGCCCCGCTCCTCATAGTTGAACCGCGCCATCAAGGCGTTGGCGGTTTTGCTGGAGCCCATGGCCCCGAATTTGAAATAAAGCTGTGCCATCGTCAGTCTCCTTCTGCGGGCAGGGCCCGCGTGAATTGGTCAAAGGCGGAGGGGATCGCCAGCCGCTGCCGCCGGGCCCCATTGGCCCAGAGCCAGTCCGCCGGACCCAGGCCCTCCACCTGCACCAGGTATCCGGTCATCTCCCAGCGGATGTGGGTGAAAATATGCCGGGCGTCCAGCTGCCGCAGCCAGGCCCGGGGCGTCAGCCCCCACTGCCGCAGCTGCCGGGCCGCCTGCTCCTCCGTCAGCCGTCCGGGCACATGGGGATATTCCCACAGGCCCGCCAACAGTCCCGTGTCCGGCCGCTGCCGCAGGGCCGTGCCCTCCGGTCCCAGCAGCAGGAACACCGTCTTTTCCTCCAGGCGTTTTTCCTTTTTGGGGGCCCGCACCGGCAGCTCCCGCTGCCGTCCCTGCTCCCGGGCGGCGCAGAAGTCCGCCGCCGGGCAGGTATCGCACAGGGGCGCGCCGCCGGGCAGGCAGATCCCGGCCCCCAGGTCCATCAAGGCCTGATTGAAGGCCCCCGGCTCCTGCCGGGGCATGACGGCCTCCATCCGGCGGCGGAACTGCCGCCGGTTTCTGGGGTCCAGAATGTCCAGCTCACAGCCGCCCACCCGGGCGGCCACCCGCAGCACATTGCCGTCCACCGCCGGGACAGGCTCCCCGAAGGCGATGGACAGGATGGCCCCGGCGGTGTAGTCCCCTACCCCCGGCAGCGCCATCAGCTGCTGATACGTCCGGGGGAACGCCCCGCCGTACTCCTCCGCGATCACCTGGGCCGCCCGGCGCAGGTTCCTGGCCCGGCTGTAGTATCCCAATCCGGCCCACAGCCGCATCAGCTCCCCCTCGTCGCAGGCGGCCAGGTCCTCCACCGTGGGGTAGGCCGCCATAAACCGCTGAAAATAGGGGATCACCGCCGCCACCCGGGTCTGCTGCAGCATGATCTCCGACACCCAGGTCCGGTAGGCGGACACCTCCTCCCGCCAGGGCAGCACCCGGCGGTTCTCCCGGTACCAGGGAAGCAGGGCCCCGGGCAGCCGGGCCAGTCGATTTTCCATCTCATCCATAGGCTAAAACCTCGCGGCGTAGCCGCACCGGCGGCACAGCTCCTCCGACGGCTGCCGCCGGGAAAATCCCTCCCGGATGGCCGCCGCCCGGGGAGAGGCCAGAATTTCCTCCACCGAGCTTGTATACAGGTTCCCCAGGGCCATGCGGCCGTCTCCGTCCAGGCAGCAGGGCACCACCGTTCCGTCCCACAGCACCGCCAGCTGCTGCCTCAGGCCATGGCAGAACTCCGTGCCGCTTTCCGGGGCCTCCGGGTCCGGCCAATCAAATTTTTCCGCCTGTTCCAGGAAAATATGCTCCGCCAGCCGCCGGTTTCCCCGGCGGTCCGTGGGCAAGGCCAGCACGTCCCCGCCCAGCCGGCGGCTCAGGAAGTCCAGCACCTCGCCGTTGCGGCGGTCTTGTCCCCCGATGTTCCACAGGCGCAGGGCGCACAGGGCGCCCTCCCCTGCCGCCCGGCGGCAGAAGTCCCACACCCCGGAAAGATATGCCTCCAGCCCCTCCGCCCGGTCGTTTCCCTCGAAGCTGTGCAGGGACACGCTGACCTTGTGGACCCCCGCCAGAGCATGGCCCCGCCGGGGCAGCAGCGTCCCGTTGGTGGTGATGCACACCCGGAAGTCCAGCTGCCGGGCAATGGCCAGGATCTCCTCCAGCTGCGGGTGCAGCAGCGGCTCCCCCATCACATGGAGGTACAGATACGCCGTGTGGCCCCGGAGCTTTTCCGCCAGCAGCCGGAAGTCCTCCGGCCGCATATACCCCGCCGGGCGGCGGGTACCCGGGCAGAAGGAGCAGGCCAGGTTGCACACGTCGGTGATCTCCACATATACCCGCTTGAACACATCGCCGCCCCCTTTCCCAGCACTTGAATTGTTATTTTACCACGTTTTCGCCCTTTTGCATAGCGCCGGGAACCAAATGTTCAAAAAAAGGTAATGACTTTTCCCCTGCAATGGGTTACAATAGACCCACTTGAATCGTATTGGAGGAATTTCCCCTTGAAAAAGATCTATGACGCGGTGGACCACTTCTGCGCCCGGCACCCCCGCTTTGGCATCCCGGACCTGATGCGCTGGATCGTCATCGGCAACGTGGCGGTGTACGTTCTGATGCTGCTGACCATGCGCGCCGACGCCAACGCCCTGTCCTTCCTGTATCTGGACGGCGGCAAGGTCCTTCGGGGCGAGATATGGCGCATCATCACCTTCATCTTCGTCCCCGCCAGCAGCAGTCCCTTCTGGCTGGCCATCAGTCTGTACTTCTACTACTGGATCGGCACCTCCCTGGAGCGCCAGTGGGGCACCGCCCGCTTTAACCTCTACTACTGGAGCGGCGTCCTGCTGACGGCCATCGTCACCATCGCGGCCTCCGCCATCTCCGGCACAGGCTATCCCGTGGGCGGCACGGAGTATGTGAACCTGTCCATGTTCCTGGCCTTCGCCTTCCTGTTCCCGGACACCCGGCTGCTGCTGTTCTTCTTCATCCCGGTGAAGATCAAATGGCTGGCCTGGCTGGATATCGCGGTGTTCGTCATCGGCATCATCCAGTCCCTGCTGGCCGGCAACTGGCTGGGGGCCATTCTGCCGGTGGTGGCGCTGCTGAACTTCCTGGTGTTCATCTGGCCCGCTATTGACGCCTTTATCCGGCAGCAGAAATATCGCCATAACCCCCAGACGGTGAACTTCAAAAAGGCCGTCCGCCAACAGCAGCAGCAGCGGGGCTATCACCACAAGTGCGCCGTCTGCGGCCGCACGGACACGGACTATCCCGACCTGCAGTTCCGCTATTGCAGCAAGTGCGCCGGGTACCGCTGCTTCTGCCAGGATCATATTTTCTCTCATGTTCATTTCACCGAGGAGGACCAGTAATCCCCATAACGAGCTCCCCCGCCCGCAGGCAGCTTCGGCTGCCCCGGACGGGGGAGTTTATTCTTTTATGCCTGCGAGCGGAACACGTCCTCAAACTCCTGGGCGGTCATGGTCTCATGCTGCAGCAGGAACCGGGCCACCTGGTCCAGCTGGGGGCGATACTGCTCCAGGATTTTCCGGCAGCGGCCATAGGCCTCGTCCATGATGCGGCGGATCTCCTGGTCCATCTCCGCCGCCGTCTCCTCGGAATAGGGGCGGGTCTGGGCCATGGACTTGCCGATGAACACCTCGTCGTGTCCGGCGTCGAAGGCCACGTTGCCCATGCGGTCGGACATGCCGTAGGTCCCCACCATCTTCCGGGCCATCTGGGTGGCCCGGCTGATATCGTTGGAAGCGCCGGTGGAGATATCCCCCAGCACCAGCTGCTCTGCCGCCCGGCCGCCCAGCAGCCCGGCGATGTTGTCCAGCAGATAGCTGCGGGAGAGGTACGACCTGTCCTCGTCCGGCAGATAGATGGTCATGCCCCCTGCCTGGCCCCGGGGCACGATGGTGATCTGGTGCACCGGATCCAGATCCGGCAGAGCGTGCATCACCACGGCGTGGCCCGCCTCGTGATAGGCGGTGAGCCGCCGCTCATGCTCGGGGATCACCCGGCTGTGCTTCTCCGGCCCGGCGATGACCTTGATCACGGACTTCTGCAAATCGTCCATGGTGATGGCCTTCTCGTCCCGCCGCCCGGCCAGCAGAGCCGCCTCGTTCAGCAGGTTTTCCAGGTCCGCCCCGGTGAAGCCGGAGGTACCCTTGGCCAGCTTGTCCAGGTCCACGTCCTCCGCCAGGGGCTTGTTCCGGGCGTGAACGGCCAGAATGTCCCGGCGGCCCTTGATATCCGGCAGTCCCACATAGACCTGCCGGTCAAAGCGGCCGGGCCGCAGCAGGGCCGGGTCCAGAATGTCCACCCGGTTGGTGGCCGCCAGGACCACCACGCCCTCGTTGGCGGTGAAGCCGTCCATTTCCACCAGCAGCTGGTTCAGGGTCTGCTCCCGCTCGTCGTGGCCGCCGCCCAGGCCGCTGCCTCTCTGGCGGCCCACGGCGTCGATCTCGTCGATGAAGATGATAGCGGGGGAATTCTGCTTGGCCTGGTGGAACAGGTCCCGCACCCGGCTGGCGCCCACGCCCACATACATCTCCACAAAGTCGGAGCCGGAGATGGACAGGAATTTCACCCCCGCCTCACCGGCCACGGCCTTGGCAAGCAAAGTCTTGCCGGTGCCCGGAGGGCCAACCAGCAGCACGCCCTTGGGGATCCGCGCCCCCAGGGCCAGATACTTGTCCGGCTGGCGCAGGAACTCCACGATCTCCCGGAGCTCCTCCTTCTCCTCGTCCTCACCGGCCACATCCTGGAAGGTGACCTTGCTGTCCTGGGGGGTGTCCTGCACCCGGGCGTCGCCGAAGTGGGACATCCGGTCCTGGGCCCCGCCGGGGCCTGCCCCGGTCATCCGGGCCATCAGGTTCATCAGCAGGATGAACCCCAGGATCACCACCACATACGGCAGCAGGAGCTGCAGCCAGTTGGTGGAGTGGTCGGCGTGATAGGTATAGTCCCGGATGATGCCCTGGTCGTGCTGCTCCTGCACCAGGTCGTTCAGATCGTCGTAAAACACCTGAAAGTCATACAGGTCGCAGCTGACGGTGCTGCCGTCGGACAGCTTGGCGGTGAGCCGGGTGTCGCTGATGGCGAACTCCTGCACCTTTTCGTCCAGAAACAGCTGCCGCACCTGGGCATAGCTGACGGCGTCCTGACTGCGCAGGCCCGAAGCCAGGTAATACACCAGACACACGGCCAGCAGCACCAGCAGGACGGCCCCCCAGCTGAATCTTCTCTTGTTGGCGGTCAAATAAAGGCCCCCTCTCTTTTAATGGATCACGCGGACGCCCCGCCAGCTGTTGTCCGGCAGCACCGATATCCCCACCATTACCTTGGCCCGGATGTTGTCTGTGGAGATATACGGCTGCTTCCAGAAGCGTGCGTCGTTGGAGCCGGTGCGGTTGTCGCCCATGAAGAACACGCAGCCCTCCGGCACCAGGAAGCTGTCGCTGCACTGGGTGATGCCCTGCCGGGGCAGGTACGACTCGTCCAGCATCTCGCCGTTGATATAGGTATACCCGTCCTGGAAGGTGATCTCGTCCCCGGGCAGGCCCACCACGCGCTTGACCAGCAGCTTGCCCAGCTCATCGCTCCAGAAGGTGACGATGTCCCCCCGCTGGGGCGTGGGGTCCGACACCATATACGGCAGCTGCCACGAGATCAGCAGCGTGTCCTCGGGAATGGTGGTCTCCATGGAGCCGGAGGGCACCCAGCTCAGCTGGAAGATCACCTTGAACAGCACCACGATGACCGCCACGGTGACGATCAGATATCCCCAGTTGTTCCAGAAGCCGCCCCGGGACTCCGGGGCCAGGCGCTTGCCCCCTACGGGGCGCTTTTCATGTTCCTCCACGGCGATGCTCCTCCCTTCGCTCCCCCTCTGGCGGATTGGAATTACTTGCTATAGACCTCCGGCTTCAGCACGCCGATATAGGGCATGTTGCGGTACTGCTGGCAATAGTCCAGGCCGTAGCCCACCACGAACTCGTCGGGCACCACAAAGCCGGACAGGTCGGCGGTGATGGCCTTCTCCCGGCGGGCGGGCTTATCCAGCAGGGTGACGATGGTGATGCTCTTGGCCCCCTTGGCCAGCATATAGTCCTTCAAAAAGGCCAGGGTGTTGCCGGAGTCCAGAATGTCCTCCACCACGATGATGTCCCGGCCGGAGATGTCCCGCTGCAGGTCCCGGGTGATCTGGACGGAGCCGGAGGACTTGGTGGCGTTTTTATAAGAGGACAGGCCGATGAACTCCACCTCGCTTTTCAGCCGAGCGGCCCGGACCAGGTCCGCCATAAAGATGAAGCAGCCGTTGAGAACCCCCACAAACATGGGGTTCTTGTCGTGGAACCGGTCATACAGCTGGTCTCCCAGCTCCTGGGTGCGGTTGCGGATCTCGTCCTCGGTGATGAGGACCTTCAGGATATCCTGATCCATGTTGCTCTTAGCCATTGCGGTTTCCTCCATTTGTTGTTACGGTGATCTCCATATTTTGGCCGGACTCCTCCGGCAGAAATTCCATGTCCGTGCCCACGCCCCACACGGCGGCGGGCCGGTCCCCGACGCACAGCACCGGGACGCGCTGCCGCAGCTCCGGAGGGATTCCCCGGTCCGCCAGCAGGCGCTTGACGCTGCGCCCGCCCCGGCTGCCGGGAAGGGTCAGCCGCTGGCCCCCGGTATAGGGGCCCACGGACAGCGCACCGTCTATCTTATCACAGTTCAGAACAATTGTGTCGCTTTTCTGTGAAAAATTTCCGGCGGTTTTCCGAACGGAAATTGTGTATTCTCCCCAAACATTCTCCCCCGGGTGCAGGACCATGGGCCCCAGGGGCGGCTCCGACGGCAGCAGGGTCAGCTTTCCGTCCCGGCATACGGCGCAGGCCCCGGCCGGCAGGGTCAGCATACCGCCCCCCTCCAGCAGACCGGACAGCGCCCGATAGTGGGCGGCGGTGAAGTCCTTCTTCCCCACCGGCAGCCGCTCCGCCAGCAGGCGCAGGGCCCGCAGCCGCAGCACCTCCGGCGCTGACCGCAGCCGCTGCCGCCCGGCGGACAGTCCCTCCTGCGGCAGATATGCTGCCGCCAGGGCGTCCAGAAACGAGTCCTCCTGCCGCAGCAGCTCCGCCGTGCGGCAGATGTTGGCGGCGGCCCCGTCGTGCAGCTCTGCCAGCCGGGGCATGACCTCCCGGCGCAGCAGATTCCGCCGCAGGGCGGTGTCCCGGTTTGTCTCGTCCTCCACGTGGGACAGACGGTGGATTTCCAGGTATGTCTCGATCTCCTCCCGGGAGGTTTCCAGCAGGGGGCGGACGATCCGGCCCCGCACCGGGGGGATCCCCGCCAGGCCCTGCATCCCGGTGCCCCGGACCAGGTTCAGCACCACCGTCTCCGCCTGGTCGGCGGCGTGGTGGGCGGTGGCGATGCGCTGGGCGCCCAGGCTGTCCGCTGTGCGGCGGAAGAAGTCGTACCGGGCCATGCGCCCGGCCTCCTCCAGGCCGACACCCCGCTGCCGGGCCAGGGCAGGCACATCCGCCCGCTCCACCGTCAGGGGAACGTCCAGCTCCCGGCACAGCTCCTCCACAAAGGCCGCGTCCCGGCCTGCCGTGGGCCGCTGGCCGTGGTTCAGGTGGGCCGCCGCCACAGTGAAATCCCGGGGCATGGCGGCCAGATAGTGCAGCAGGCACACGGAGTCCCGCCCGCCGGACACGGCCACCAGCATCACCCCGCCGGAAGGCGGCAGCATATGCCACCGCTCCATAAACGGGCGCAGGTCCATCAGTTCTCCTCCTGATAGCGGTTTTCCAGGGTGCCGAAGGAGGTGTATTCCGGCAGCCACCGCAGCTCCACCTTGCCGGTTTCCCCGTGGCGGTTTTTGGCCACGATGCACTCGGCAATGTTGCGTTTTTCGGAATCGGAATTGTAATAATCGTCCCGGTACAGGAACATCACGATGTCTGCGTCCTGCTCGATGGCGCCGGACTCCCGGAGGTCGGACAGCATGGGCCGCTTGTCGTCCCGCTTCTCGTTGGCACGGGACAGCTGGGACAAACACAGCACCGGCACCTGCAGCTCCTTGGCCATGATCTTCAGCATACGGCTGATATCCGACACCGCCTGCTGGCGGTTTTCGCCGCTGTAGCCCTTGCCTCCGGCGGAGGTCATCAGCTGCAGATAGTCGATGACCACCAGGCCCAGGTCGTCCAGCCGCCGGCACTTGGCGTTCATGTCCGCCACCGTCAGCAGGGGGTTGTCGTCAATACGGATGTCCAGGCGGCTGAGGGTGGAAGCCCCCTCGGCAATGCGGACCCAGTCGCTCTCCCGCAGGTTCCCGGTGACCAGCCGGGTGTTGTCGATAAGCCCCTCCCCAGCCAGCAGCCGGGTCACCAGCTGCTCCCGGGACATTTCCAGGGAGAACACGGCCACGGTTTTCCGGCTGGCCTTGGCGGCGTTCACCGCCACGTTCAGGCCCATACTGGTCTTGCCCATACCGGGGCGGCCGGCCAGCAGCAGCAGGTCCGACTTATTCAGGCCGTTGATCTTCCGGTCCACGTCGGAAAAGCCGGTGGTCAGGCCCGGCATGGTCTCGCCGCCTGCGGCGGTAAGCTCCCCCAGCCGTTCCAGCACCGCCTGCAGCACCATGCTGATGGGCACCATGTTCTGGGCGCTGCGGCCCCGGCGGATGGCATAGATTTTCTGCTCCGCCGCCTCCAGAACGGCGTTGGCCTCGCCGGTGCCCTCCTGGACCATGGCGGTGATGTCCGCCGCGGCGGAGGCCACCGCCCGCAGCAGGGCCTTTTCCCGGACGATCCGAACATATTCCATGACGTTGGCGCTGGTGGGGGTCACCTCCATCAGCTGGACCAGATACCCCCGGGTGTCGTCGGTATACAGGCCGCTGCGCTCCATCTCCCCGGCCACGGTAACGCCGTCGATGGGCTTGGAGTACACGAACATGGAATAGATGGTCTCGAAAATCTCCCGGTTCTGGCGCAGGTAGAAGTCCTCGGGCTGGAGCTTGTCCATGACGTCCTTGACGCAGTCGGCGTCGATGAGCATGGAGCCCAGCACCGCCTGCTCCGCCTCCGGGGAGTGGGGCGCCTGGCGGATCAGTAATTCATCCACGGAAACAGCTCCTTTCGTTGGGCGCTTTCGCTCCCGGTTACTTGGCCTCGCAGACCAGAACGTTCACCAGGCCGCTGATCTCGAAGCCCAGCTTGGCCTTGACCTGATAGCTGCCGAAGGACTTGATGGCGTCCGGCAGCACCAGCTTCTTGCTGTCCAGCTCCAGGCCGAACTGCTCCTTCAGGGCGGAGGAGATCTCCTTGGTGGTGACGGAGCCGAACAGCTTGCCGCCCTCGCCGCCCTTGCAGGGGATCTTCACCTGGATGCCCTTGAGCTGCTCGGCGATGGCCTGTGCCGCCGCCTTGGCCTCGGCGTCGGCCTTGGCCTTGGCCTTTTCCTGCAGGCGCATGGTGTTCATGGCGTCGGCGGTGGCGGGGATGGCGTCGCCCTTGGGCAGCAGGAAGTTGCGGGCATAGCCCTCGGCCACCTCGATCATCTGGCCCTTCTTACCCTTGCCCCGGATATCCTTCTGCAAAATCACTTTCATGGTTGGTTCCTCCTATTGTGTCATATGATTTCTTATTTTTCAAAATACTCGTCGATGGCCCGCAGCAGCGCCGTCCGGGCCACGGCGATATCGGGGACGTTCAGCTGTCCCCCGGCGGTGGTGGAATTGCCGCCGCCGCCCAGAGCCTCCACGATCACCTGCACGTTGACCTCCCCCAGGGACCGGGCGGAGATATACACCCCCTGGTCCTTGGGATACAGGACGAAGGAGGCCCGGATGCCCTTCAGGGTCAGCAGCTCATCGGCGGCCTTGGCGGCCGTGACCCGGTCGCAGGTGGTGTCCAGGGCCGCAATGGCCAGATCCCCGCGGTACAGCTGGGCCTGCCGGATGATGTCGTACCGGGCAATCATGGACTTCAGGTCCCCCTGGAACATCCGCTGCACGTCGGAGGTATCGGCCCCGGCCCGGCGCAGATACGCCGCCGCCTCAAAGGTGCGGCCGCCGGTGCGGTTGGTAAAGTTCTTGGTGTCCAGCACGATGCCCGCCAGCAGGGCCTCCGCCTCGCATTTGAGGATGTCCCCCGGCTCCACCAGGTATTGCAGCAGCTCCGTCACCAGCTCCGAGGCGGAGGAGGCATAGGGCTCGTGATAATTCAGAGCCATTTTTTCGATATAGCTGCTGCCCCGGCGGTGGTGGTCGATGACCGCCACCCGGTTGCAGGTCTCCAGCAGCTGCTCGGACTCCACGCTGCCGGGGCGGTTGGTGTCCACCACCACCAGCAGGGTGCCGGGCTGGACCTTCAGAAAGGCCTCGCTGCCGGTGATAAAGGCCCCGTGATACTCCGGCTGGTCCGCCAGCTTGCGCAGCATGGGGTGAACGGCATTGTTTTCCGTGTCAATGACGATCTGGCACTTCTTCCCCCGCTTGCGGGCGATGCAGCACACGCCCGCCGCCGCGCCCAGGGAATCCATATCCGCATAGCTGTGGCCCATGACGTACACCTGACGGGCGTCGTCCATCAGCTCGCCCAGGGCGTTGGCCATGACCCGGGATTTCACCTTGGTGCGTTTTTCCGTGGTCTTGGCCCGGCCGCCGTAAAACTGGAAGTTCAGCCGGTCCTTTACCACCGCCTGGTCGCCGCCCCGGCTCAAAGCCATCTCCAGGGCCAGGGACGCATTTTTGAACAGGGCGTCGAAGCTGTCGGCATCCCGGCCCACGCCGATGGACAGGGTCGCCGCCACGCCGCCTGCCGCCACCTCCCGGACGGTATCCAGCACGGCGAACCGGTGCTGGGCATAGTCGGAATAGCTGCGCTCCTCGAACACGAACAGATACCGGTCCCGGTCATAGTGCAGCATCAGGCCGTCGGCCCCGGCGGACCACTGATCCAGTTTCTCCTCCAGCTGGGCCAGCACCGCCGAGCGCTTGCTCTCCGGGCAGGCCTTCATCAGGTCCTCGTAGTTATCCACCATCAGGATGGCCACCACCGGCCGGGTCATCTGTAAGGTCTGGCGCAGCTGTTCGGAGTCGGTGACGTCCATCCAATAGGTGGTGGCCATGGTGGCGGGGGTATCCGGCGTGGGGCGGGTCAGACCGCCGTACACCCGATAGATCCGGTGGTTCCACACCACGTGCTCCGGGCACTCGTTTTTCCCCTCCATCAGCCAGCGGACGGAGAAGGTGGGCACCACGGCGTTGAGGTGGGCGTCAAACACGCCCTCCTTCTGCTCCGTCAGAGCCAGGAAGCCGTCGTTGCACCACACCACGGCCTGGGTGTCCATGTCGAACACCATCATGGGAAGCGGGGCAAAGAGCATATTGCTGGACCGGGCGGAGTCCATGCCCCCGGTGAAGCGGTCCATGTACTGGCGCATGCTCTGCTGCACGGAGCGGCTGCGCCGCCGGGCGATGACCAGCAGCACCACCGCCGCCGCCCCCTCGCCGATGGCCAGGCGCACATCAAAGGGGATGGCCGCCAGGGCAAACAGCACCAGGCAGATGAAATACAGGGTGACGTTGGTACGCAGGACGTTGGTGAGCTTTTTGTTCAAGGGTGTTCCCTCCCTCAGGCATACAGGCCCATTTTACATTGATTCCTCATTATACCATAGAATCTCCCGGTCCACAATGGATTTTCGGGGGAATTTTTGCCCCTGTCGAAAGCCCGGGGAAAAAAGCGAAGGGAAACACTGTACAAACCCGGATGAATGTGCTATACTGTGTATAACCGTTCCGGCCCACAGGCCGGAGACGGACGTTTTTTGTATGCTGAGCGGGGGCGGCGGGCCCTCGCGTTCATGTATAACCGGGACGCGCCGGAGGTCCACTCCCTCCCTGCGCCTCCCTCCCCTTTTCCACCACGGCAGACGGGCGCCCCTTCCGGGCGCCGGCGGCGATGCAGGGCCGCCGGGCGGACGGATGCGTCCCGGTTTTGGTGCGCCCATTTTCCGGCGCACAGCCCTGGGGGAAAGGGCCGCACCATCCCATCAAATACTGAATTTCTAAAAGGAGAATCATCTGAAAATATGGCAGAAAAACTGAAAATCATCCCCCTGGGCGGTCTCAACGAGATCGGCAAGAACATGACCGCCTATGAGTACGGCGGCGAGATCATCGTGGTGGACTGCGGCATGGCCTTCCCCGGCGACGATATGTACGGCATCGACTGCGTGATACCGGACGTGTCGTATCTGGTGAAGAACAAGTCCCGGCTGCGGGGCCTGTTCATCACCCACGGCCACGAGGACCACATCGGGGCCATCCCCTATGTCCTCAAGCAGATCAACCTGCCCATTTACTGCACCCGCTTCACCGCCGGGCTGATCCGGCTGAAGCTCCAGGAGCACCGCCTGCTGGACAGCACGAAGCTTGTGACCGTGGAGGCCGGGCAGACGGTGAAGGCCGGAAAGTTCCAGGTGGAGTTCATCCATGTGAACCACTCCATCGCCGACTCCGTGGCCTTCGCCATCCACACCCGCATGGGCACCGTGGTCCACACCGGCGACTTCAAGATCGACTCCACCCCCATCGACGGGGAGGTCATCGACCTGGCCCGGTTCGGCGCTCTGGGCAAGGAGGGAGTCCTGGCCCTGCTGGCGGACTCCACCAACGTGGAGCGCCCGGGCTATACCATGAGCGAGCGCACCGTGGGCAAGACCTTCATCCGGCAGTTCACCGGGTGCAAAAAGCGCATCATCGTCACCACCTTCGCCAGCAACGTCCACCGCATCCAGCAGGTCATCGACGCTGCCGCCGCCTGCGGGCGGAAGGTGGCCGTCACCGGCCGCAGCATGGAGAACATCATGAAGGTGTCCACGGAGCTGGGCTATATGAAGCTGCCCAAGGGCACGGTGATGGACATCAACCGCATCAAGGGCCTGCCGCCTCAGCAGCAGGTGATCATCACCACCGGCAGCCAGGGCGAGGAAATGAGCGCTCTGTACCGCATGGCCTTCTCCACCCATAAGCAGATCGACATCGGCCCCCAGGACAAGGTCATTATTTCCGCCTCCGCCATTCCCGGCAACGAGGTGACGGTGGGCCGGGTCATCAACGAGCTGTTCCGCAAGGGGGCCGACGTGGTGTATGACAAGGCGGACATGCTGCATGTGTCCGGCCACGCCTGCCAGGAGGAGCTGAAGATCATCCACGCCCTGACCCGTCCCCGCTTCTTCATCCCCCTCCACGGGGAGCAGCGGATGCTGCAGATCCACAAGCGGGTGGCGGAGTCCATGGGCATGGACCCCAACAACATCTGCGTGGCGGAGAACGGCTCCGTTATCGAGCTGACCACCAAGCACATGAAGTGCGAGGCCTCCGTTCCCGCCGGCGAGGTCTTTGTGGACGGCTCCGGGGTAGGCGACGTGGGGGCCGTGGTCCTCAACGACCGGAAGCTCCTGGCCGAGGACGGCATGGTGGTCATCGTGCTGCCCATGTCCTCCCACGATCACCAACTGCTGTGCCAGCCGGAGATCGTCACCCGGGGCTTTGTATATGTAAAGGAGTCCGAGGAGCTGCTGCAGGAGCTGCGGGACATTGCCCAGAACGCCGTGGACGGTATGTCCGCCCGGCGGCGGAAGGACCAGGGCGAGGTCTGCAAAACCGTGCGCGCCGCCGTCAGCAGCTATCTGTTCAAGCACACCAAGCGCAGCCCCATGGTGATTCCCATGGTGACTATGCTGTAAAAAAACGATATCACCGCAAAAAACGCCCGCTGGCCATGTGCCAGCGGGCGTTTCTGCGATTATTCGGCATTAGTCCCAGGAAAACTGCAGTCCCACTGCCTCCCAGGACTTCTGGCATTCTGCCACACATACCAGCGCAGTGCCGTCACGCACAACGCCCTCAACCTCAATTCGGAGTTTCACCGAAACCTCTTTGGCCCCGATGATGTCCTCCCGGGACAGGTAGTCGCCAGCTTCCATTTCGTCCAATATGTTAGAATAGAGTTCCTCCATCCGATCTGTGGACATGTCCGAAGTGCCGTCTGCCTCTGCCGTGACCTTGGTGACGTTGGCAGCGCTGCCAAACACGGCTTCTGCAAGCCGCTCCGCCTCCGATTCAGGTGTGCTTTTGGGCTGAAGCAGGGCCGCCGCGACAGCAAACACAACCGCCAGTGCTAAGACAATCCAGACCGCCGGATTCACTCCATAGCCGATTGCCCGGGTGTCTTCCACATCCTCCCTGGATGCATATTCTCTCTCCTCCATCACTACTTCCTCCCTTGCATCTTATTGAAAATGTTTTGACAGGATGAAGATCTGCGTGTTTTCCGGCATCTCCCCCGCCTTACAGCAGCACCGGAACCGGGCGGTCCATTTCGATGCTGCCGGGGGTCACGCGGCAGGAATAGGCGGCGATCTCCACCCCCGCCCGGGCCGCCTGGCGCAGGGCCTGGCCGAAGGCCGGGTCCGTGTCGTCATTGGGGGCAAAGTCCAGGGCGTTTTCCATCTGGATCACGAAAAACGCCGTGGCCTGATAACCCTCCTCCACCGCCCGGATCAGCTCGTGCAGGTGCCGGGTCCCCCGCTCCGTGGGGGCGTCGGGGAAGCGGCAGTGGCCGTCCTGCTCCAGGGTCACGCCCTTCACCTCCACCAGGTGATGGCCGTCCAGGCAGAAGTCCAGCCGGGACCGGCCATACCGCACCTCGGGGCGGACATCGGCCCAGCGCTCCCGGGCCCATTGGGCGAACACCCGGTTGGGGGCCTGGGCGTCCATGTTGATGAGCTTTCCGCCCTTGTCGGCGGCGATCAGGTCCCAGGCGGTGCGGCGGTTGGGGTTGGCGCCCCGCTCCAGATACACCGTGGCCCCGGGCACCAGCAGCTCCCGGCACCGGCCGGTGTTTTTCACATGGCACTCCACCGTCTGCTCCCCCAGCTGCACCCGGGCGATGAACCGGTTGGGGCGGCTGAGAAACACGGCGGGGACCACGCAGCCGTAGTCCATTATTCCACGGTGACGCCCCGCTCAGCGAAGCCCCGGACCATCAGGTCAAGGTCCGGCTCGATGTGCAGGGGCTCACCGGCGGACTTGATGGCGTTGGCCACGTCCTTCAGGCCGTTGCCGGTGACCACGGACACCACGGTGGCGTCCTTTTCAATGAGGCCCTGCTCACAGGCCTTCTTCAGGGCAGCGGTACCGGTGACCCCAGCAGGCTCGCCGAACACGCCGCAGGTGCGGCCCAGCAGCCGCTGAGCCGCCAGAATTTCCTCATCGGTGACGCAGACGGCCAGGCCGTTGGACTCCCGGATGGCAGCCAGGGCCTTGTCGGCGTTCCGGGGCACGCCCACGGAGATGGAGTCGGCGATGGTGTTCTCCTCCATGGGCTCCCAGGGCTTGTTCTCCTGGATGGCCCGGTTGATGGGATAGCAGCCGTAGGACTGGGCGGAGATCAGACGGGGCAGCTTGTCGATGAAGCCGATGGCATACAGATCCTTGAAGCCCTTCCACACACCGGCGATGGTGCAGCCGTCGCCCACGGAGATGGCCAGATAGTCGGGCATTTCCCAGTTCAGCTGCTCGGCGATCTCCAGGGCCACGGTTTTCTTGCCCTCGGAGAGGTAGGGGTTGATGGCGGCGTTGCGGTTGTACCAGCCGTATTTCTCGATGGCCTGGGCGGACATTTTGAAGGTCTCCTCATAGTTGCCCTTGACGGAGATGACGTTGGCGCCGAAGATCATCAGCTGGGCCACCTTGCCCTTGGGAGCCCGCTCGGGCACGAAAATATAGGTTTTGAAGCCCGCGGCGGCAGCGTTGCCCGCCAGGGAGGAGGCGGCGTTGCCGGTGGAGGAGCAGGCGATGGTCCTGGCTCCGGCCTCATACGCCTTGGCCACGGCCATGGCGCTGGCCCGGTCCTTCAGGGAGGCGGTGGGGTTCTGACCGTCGTCCTTGATCCACAGCTTCCGGAGGCCCAAGAGCCGGGCCAGGTTAGGCTCCTCATACAGGGGGCTCCAGCCCACCCGCAGGGGGGTGTCGGGGGTGGTCTCCTCCACCGGCAGCAGCTCGCGATAGCGCCACATGGAGCGGTTTTCCCGCCGGGCCAGCTTCTCCTTGGTCAGAACGGTCTTGATGTAGTCATAGTCGTACACGATGTCCAGAATGCCGCCGCATTCGCAGTTGGTCAGGTCGGGCTTGGCCTCATACGTCCGGCCGCAGCGGACGCACTTGCCGTATTTCACGTTTTTCATGGTGTTTACCTCATTTACAAAATTACAAAATAATTTTAATCTTCGTCATCCTGCAAATTTTCCAACGCCACCCGCACCGCCTCCACCACGAAGGCGGAAAAAGTGCAATCCTGTCCACGGATGGCATCCTCCACCCGTTCGATCAAATCATTGGGAAAACGAATGCTTTTATTGGTGGATGACGGTGTTTTGGGGATTTTGAATTTCATCGCAAGCACCTCGCAATACATTTGTCATACATATGGTATTGCATTTTGCCGCGAAATCATGCATTATATATGTAGCACAAAATATAATGCAAGGAGGATATTCAAATGTCGGAAAATATGCAGCAGGAGTTCCCGGCCTATTACACCGCCCTGTGCGCCCGGGTGGCGGACGCCATCGATGCATTGGAGCAGCAGAATTACGGGGCCGCAAGAGATGCATTGATTTCGGGAATGCAGGAGGCGGAGGAGATCATCCTGGCGCAGGAGGATTGATCCCCGGCGAAATGAAATATTCGTCCTCCGCCCACCGGGCGGGATTGCGGTTGGTGCATGGAATAAAAATCAGGGCGGGGCAAAGCCCCGCCCTGAGGCGTTATCGGAAAGCGATTTTTTACAGAGCCTTCAGCAGGCCGGTGGCCTCATTGAACTCGTTGATCAGCTCGTCCAGCTCCTTGGCCTGGGCGTGAACGGCGTCCCAGGTGTTCTTGGTGTCGTACCACTGGGCGTTCAGGTCCTCCACGTTCATGCCCTGCTGCTCCACCCAGGTGTAATACTTCAGGTTGTGGACCCGCTTGCGCTCGGTATAGGTCAGCTCCAGCATGCTGTCGGTCTTCAGGTCCAGCATATGGCGGGCATGATCCATGGCGGCCTCATGAGCGTTGTATGCGCCGTGCTGCTGGTTCAGCTCGTCCACCCGGGACTGATACATGGCGGCGGAGTCGGTGAGGACGGTGCCTACCACGTCGTTCTCAGTGAGCTCATAGTACTTGGCCATCTTGATGCAGCACAGGACGTTGGCGATGCCGGAGATGCCCAGCCAGGACATCTTCTCCACTTCCTCGTCGCTCATGCCCAGCTCGTTCTTCATGTAAGCCTTGCCGTCGGCGGTGTTGAACAGGCGCAGCAGGCGCTGGGAATCCTCATCGTCGATGGCGATGGCCATGTCGGTGTTCTTCACGTTGTGGATCCAGGGGATGTGCTTGTCGCCGATGCCCTCGATGCGGTGGCCGCCGAAGCCGTTGTCCAGAATAGTGGGGCACTGCAGAGCCTCGCCCACGGCCAGCTTCAGGTGGGGATAGCGCTCCTTCAGCAGGTCGCCGGCGGACATGGTGCCGGCGGAACCGGAGGTGAAGCAGGCGCCGGCGAAGTTCTGGCCGGGCTTCTTCACGGCCTCGAACAGCTCGGCCAGGGCGTAGCCGGTGACGTTGTAGTGCCACAGGGGGTTGCCCATCTCGGCAAACTGGTTGAAGATCATCATGGTGGGATCCTTCTTCAGCTCCCAGGTCTTGTCGAAGATCTCCTTGACGTTGGACTCGCAGCCGGGGGTGGCGATGATCTGACCGGCGATGGACTTCAGCCAGTCGAAGCGCTCCTTGGACATATCCTGGGGCAGGATGGCCACAGACTCGCAGGCCAGCAGCTTGGAGTTGAAGGCGCCGCCGCGGCAGTAGTTGCCGGTGGAGGGCCAGACGGCGTGGTGATAGGTGGCGTCGAACTGACCGGTGACCAGGCGGGGGGCCAGGCAGCCGAAGGAGGCGCCCACCTTATGGCAGCCGGTGGGGAACCACTTGCCGGACATGGCGATGATGCGGCAGGGCACGCCGGAGAGCTTACTGGGGATCTCCACATAGTTGGGCACCGCCTGGAACAGGCCGCCCTGCTCCTTGGCCTCGTTGTGCCAGGAGATACGGAACAGGTTCACGGGGTCCACGTCCCACAGGCCGGTGTGGCTGAGCTTGGCCTTGATCTTCTCGGGGATCAGGTCGGGGTTCTGCATCTGGGCGATGGTGGGGATGATGATGTGGTTCTCCTTAGCCTTCTGGATATTGTGCTCCAGGCCGGTCTTGTTGATGGTCAGATCGATCATATTTTCTTTTCCTCCTGATTTATTTGTCTCCGTCTTTGTTTGCGTCGATATAAGAATAAAGGGTATATTTGGAAATACCGAAGTATTTTGCCACCTTGTCGCCGGACTTGGTCACCAGGAACGCCCCGGACTCGTTCAGAAAGCGGATGGCCCGGACCTTGTCGTCCTTGTTCATCAGGGCCACGGGCTTGCCCACCAGGGCCACGGACTGCTCGATGAGCTCGTCCAGGACGTGGTTGACGTTGATGATGCGCTCGGGCTCCGTCTGCTCCTGGTCCTGGGTGGACAGCAGGTCGCCGATGGTGCTCTGGATCATCATCAGCCCCGACACGTCGTAGTTGATGGAGAAGATGGCCGTCACGGCCCCCCGCCGGTTGCGGATGTACAGCGTGGAGGACTTGAGGATCTTGCCGTCCGGCGTCCGGGTCAGATAGCACAGGTGATCCCGGGGGTGCTCGGCCTGGGTCGCCATCTGATCCAGCACCACCTGGGACGCCCCGTCGCCTACCTTCCGGCCGGACACATGGCCGTTTTCAATGTGGACAATGGAGTGGTCCGGATGATTGCTGGACACATCGTGGATCACCACCTCACAGTTGCTGCCGAACTGCGCGGCGATGCCCGCCGCCAGCTGCTTGAGCATTTCCAAACGTTTTTCCTCCATAGCCCACCTCTCCGCAATTTTTCTATACCCCCATGATACCACACTTTTTTCAGAAATCAACGGCTTTCCCAAAAAAATTTTTAGGAATCCAGATTTTTTGTTTGACATCTGCGTTCTCTGTGATATGATAGGAGCACAGAGAACAAATCTCCCCCCTGTTGAGACAGAAAATAAGGAAAGCAAACGGAGGTAACACCATGAATTTCGAAGCCATCAAAAAGGCCGCACAGGACTATCGTCCCGCTATGGCCAAGTTCCTGCGGGACATGATCGCCATCCCCTCGGAATCCTGCCAGGAGGAGGGCGTCGTCCGCCGCATCGCCCAGGAAATGGAAAGCCTGGGGTATGACAAGGTGGAGTTCGACAAGCTGGGCAACGTCATCGGCTGGATGGGCACCGGCGACAAGATCATCGCCCTGGATTCCCATATTGACACCGTGGGCATCGGCAACATCGAGAACTGGGAGGCCGATCCCTATCAGGGCTATGAGACCGACGAGGTCATCTATGGCCGGGGCGGCTCTGACCAGGAGGGCGGCATGGCCGCCGCCACCTATGGCGCCAGGATCATGAAGGATCTGGACCTGATCCCCGCCGGCTACAGGATCATGGTGGTGGGCTCCGTTCAGGAGGAGGACTGCGACGGTATGTGCTGGCAGTCCATCGTCAATGAATATTTCAACGGCCCCGAGGACGCCCGGAACCAGGTGGAGTTCGTCATCTCCACCGAGCCCACCGACGGCGGCATCTATCGCGGCCATCGCGGCCGGATGGAGATCCGCGTGGACATGCACGGCGTGTCCTGCCACGGCTCCGCTCCCGAGCGGGGCGACAACGCCATCCACAAGATGGCCGAGGTGCTGCTGAACATCCGCGACCTCAACGAGAACCCCGCCGACGGCTCCACCGAGATCAACGGCCTGGTGAAGATGCTGGATCCCAAGTTCAACCCCGAGCATTATGAGGACGCCCGCTTCCTGGGCCGGGGCACCTGCACCACCAGCCAGATCTTCTACACCTCCCCCTCCCGCTGCGCCGTGGCTGACTCCTGCGCCATCTCCATCGACCGCCGCATGACCGCCGGCGAGACCTACAAGTCCTGCCTGAAGGAGATCGAGGACCTGCCCGCCTGCAAGAAGTACGCCAAGGACGTGAAGGTGTCCATGTATATGTATGACCGTCCCGCCTGGACCGGCCACGTCTACGAGACCGAGTGCTTCTTCCCCACCTGGATCAACAAGGAGTCCGCGCCCCACGTCCAGGCCCTGATCGATGCCCACCACGCCCTGTGGGGCACCGAGCGCATCGGCGCTGACGAGAAGGCCATGTCCACCCGCCGGGGCCGTCCCCTGACCGACAAGTGGACCTTCTCCACCAACGGCGTGTCCATCCAGGGCCGCTACGGCATCCCCTGCGTGGGCTTCGGCCCCGGCGCCGAGTCCCAGGCCCACGCCCCCAACGAGATCACCTGGAAGCAGGATCTGGTGACCTGCGCCGCCCTGTACGCCGCCGTTCCCGGCCTGTACAAGCCCGAGAACAAGGACGGCTCCGCCACCAGCTTCCGCCAGGAGCTCACCGGCAACGACATCAAATAAGTCTGATTGAAAACAGCAGGCTGTATATATCAGAATACTCACACACATAAAATAAAGGAGAAAATCAACATGAGCAAGACCATCGAGCTGGCACGCCATCTGGAGACTCTGCATATCAACGATATGTACAAGACCGACTTCTACTGGACCTGGGACAAGACCGACGACGAGATCGACGCCGTGTTCACCGTGGCCGACGCCCTGCGTGACCTGCGCGAGCGCAACAAGAGCACCCGGATCTTCGATTCCGGCCTGGGCATCTCCATCTTCCGCGACAACTCCACCCGTACCCGCTTCTCCTTCGCCTCCGCCTGCAACCTGCTGGGCCTGGAGGTTCAGGACCTGGACGAGAAGAAGTCCCAGATCGCCCACGGCGAGACCGTTCGTGAGACCGCCAACATGGTGTCCTTCATGGCCGACGTCATCGGCATCCGGGACGATATGTTCATCGGCGAGGGCCACAAGTATCAGACCACCTTCATGGACGCCGTGAAGGAGGGCTACCGCGACGGCATTCTGGAGCAGCAGCCCACCCTGGTGAACCTGCAGTGCGACGTGGACCACCCCACCCAGTGCATGGCCGATATGCTGCACGTCATCCACTACTTCGGCGGCGTGGAGAACCTGAAGGGCAAGAAGGTTGCCATGACCTGGGCCTATTCTCCCTCCTACGGCAAGCCCCTGTCCGTTCCCCAGGGCGTTATCGGCCTGTTCACCCGCTTCGGCATGGACGTGACCCTGGCTCATCCCGAGGGCTACGACGTGATGCCCGAGGTGGAGGAGGTGGCCCGCAGGAACTGCGAGAAGTACGGCTCCAAGTTCCACAAGACCAACTCCATGGCCGAGGCCTTTACCGACGCCGACATCGTGTATCCCAAGAGCTGGGCTCCCTTCGCCGCCATGGAGGAGCGCACCCGCCTGTACGCCCAGGGCGACAAGGACGGCATCGACGCTCTGGAGAAGAAGCTGCTGGCCCAGAACGCCCAGCACAAGGATTGGGCCTGCACCGAGGAAATGATGCGGCTCACCAAGGACGGCAAGGCCCTGTATCTGCACTGCCTGCCCGCCGACATCAGCGGCCTGAGCTGCGCCGAGGGCGAAGTGGACAACTCCGTGTTCGACCGCTATATCGTGCCCCTGTACAAGCAGGCCTCCTACAAGCCCTATATCATCGCCGCCATGATCTTCCTGGCCCAGGTGAAGGATCCCGTCCGGGCGCTGATGGCCATGGACGAGGGCAAGGAGCAGCGTAAATCCTTCTGAATCCGGTAAAACTACATAGCGGGGGCGGTCACGCCCCCGCTATCCCCGCTCATTCTGATTATTGAGAGGTAAAAGCACTATGTCCAAACGCATTGTCATCGCCCTGGGCGGCAACGCCCTGGGCAGCACCGCCGCCGAGCAGTTGGCCCTGGTCAGCAAAACCGCCAAGGCCATCGTGGACCTGATCGTCGAGGGCAACGAGGTGGTCATCGCCCACGGCAACGGCCCCCAGGTGGGTATGATCAACCTGGGCCTGTCCACCGCCGCCGAGGCCGGCGCCATCAAGGCCGACATGCCCTTCCCCGAGTGCGGCGCCATGTCCGAGGGCTATATCGGCTATCACCTGCAGCAGGCCATCGGCAACGAACTGACCGCCCGGGGCATCCGGAAGCCCGTGGCCACCATCGTCACCCAGACCCTGGTGTCCGAGGATGACCCCGCCTTCCAGAATCCCACCAAGCCCGTGGGCGCCTTCTATGACAAGGAGACCGCCGACCGCATCGCCGCCGAAAAGGGCTATACCATGGTGGAGGACGCCGGCCGGGGCTATCGCCAGGTGGTCCCCTCCCCCAAACCCTTTGACATCGTGGAGGCCGAGTCCATCAAGGCCCTGTTCAACGCCGGTCATGTGGTCATCGCCGTGGGCGGCGGCGGCATCCCCGTGGTGCGCAAGGACGGCAGGCTCTGCGGCACCCCCGCCGTCATCGACAAGGACTTCGGCAGCGAGCTGCTGGCCGAGCTGCTGGACGCCGACGTGCTGGTGATCCTCACCGCCGTGGAGCAGGTGGCCATCAACTTCAACAAGCCCGACCAGAAGGGTCTGGACGACCTGACCCCGGCCCAGGCCAAGGTCTATATGGACGAGAACCAGTTCGCCAAGGGCTCCATGCTGCCCAAGGTCCAGGCTGCGGTGAAGTTCGCCGAGTCCAAGGCCGGCCGCACCGCCCTGATCACCCTGCTGGAGAAGGCCAAGGACGGCATCGAAGGCAAGACCGGTACCCGGGTCCATCAGTAAAAATCTCCCCCCATTGCCCGCAGAGCGTCCCCCGCCCTGCGGGCAATGCCCTATCCCCTGCCATAAGCACGGCGGAGGGCTGCTGCCGGAATTTTCTATCGCCGGGGCGGTAATTTCTGCGATTCCGCCGGTTCTTTCCCCGAGCCGTTCGGTGGAATTGTAGCTTTCGGTGAAATTTTTGGCATTTATTGCATTTTTAGTTGAAATCCTTCCGAGAATCCTGTATAATACTACATAACATGTGAATGCCGGGGTGACCCGTTATTCAGGCGTGCGGCATATTTCGCACTTCTTTCAGCCGGACGCTACATATTAAAAGGAGGAAAAACAAAACATGAAAAAAGTCCTTGCAATGATCCTGGCTCTGGTCATGGCTCTGTCCCTGGTGGCCTGCTCCAACGGCGGCACCGACAAGCCCGATGACAACACCGAGACCAAGAAGATCAAGGTGGGTTTCATCACCCTGCACGATGAGAACTCCACCTATGACCTCAACTTCATCAACGCCGCCAAGGAAGCCTGCCAGACCCTGGGCCTGGTGGAGAATGAAGACTACTTCATCAAGAAGAACGTTCCCGAAGGCCAGGAGTGCTACAACGCTGCCGCCGAGCTGGCTGAGCAGGGCTGCAACATCATCTTCGCCGACAGCTTTGGCCACGAGTCCTTCATGATCGAGGCCGCCAAGGAGTTCCCCAACGTCCAGTTCTGCCACTCCACCGGTGTCCGCGCTCACACCGAGGGCCTGTCCAACTATCACAACGCTTTCGCCTCCATCTATGAGGGCCGCTATCTGGCCGGTATTGCCGCCGGTATGAAGCTCAACCAGATGATCGCGGAAGGCAAGATCACCGCTGACAAGGCCAAGATGGGCTACGTTGGCGCCTTCACCTATGCCGAGGTTATCTCCGGCTACACCTCCTTCTTCCTGGGCGCTCGCTCCGTCTGCCCCTCCGCCACCATGGAAGTGACCTTCACCGGCAGCTGGTATGATGAGACCGCCGAGAAGGAAGGCGCTGAGAAGCTGATCCAGAACGGCTGCGTCCTGATCAGCCAGCACGCTGACTCCATGGGCGCCCCCACCGCCTGCGAGAAGGCCGGTGTGCCCAACGTGTCCTACAACGGCTCCACCGTTTCCGTTGGCCCCAACACCTACATCATCTCCTCCCGCATTGACTGGGCTCCCTACTATGTCTACGCCATCCAGGCCGCTATGGACGGCAAGACCATCGACGCTGACTGGACCGGCACCCTGGCCACCAAGTCCGTGGTTCTGTCCGACCTGAACACCAACGTGGCCGCCGACGGCACCCAGGCCGCCATTGACGAGGCCATGAAGAAGCTGGAGAACGGCGAGTTGCACGTCTTTGACGTGTCCACCTTCACCGTCACCGGCGAGAATGTCACCGCTGACATGAAGACCGACGCCGAGGGCCACCTGACCTCCTACATGGCCGACGTGGACAACGACGCCAACATGGAGCATGACACCGAGGTCGTCCACGATGGTTACTTTGCCGAGTCCGAGAAGCGCTCCGCTCCTTACTTCGACATCGCCATCGACGGCATCGTCCGCCTGGACGTGAACTTCGGCTAAGTCACGGCTGAACCCGAAAGTGCGAACATAAGAATCCCGGCTGCGAAAGCAGCCGGGATTCTTTTATATTATGCTGTGGGTGCGCCGCAGGCCAGGTCGCAGATGGCTGCGGCGGCGTTGCGGGGGAACTCCTCCTCCCGGCGGCGCAGCATGGCCGTGGGGTCAATGGCCCCGCTGATGACACCGGACAGCAGCGGCTTCAGTTCCTCGTCGCTCTCCACCGCCAGGGCATAGCCCCGGCCCGTCATGAAGTCGATGTTGCGGCTTTCGCAGCCGGGCACCGCGTTGAGATACAGCAGCGGCGTCCGGGAGGCCACCGCCTCGGCGGTGGTAAGGCCCCCGGCCTTGGAGATCAGCAGGTCCGACGCTTGCATATAGGCGCACATCTGTTCCGTGAAACCCAGAACCCGGACCCGGGGATTGTCCACAAAGTCGTCGATCATCTGGCGGTGCATCCGCTGGTTGCTGCCGCACACCGCCACCAGCCGGTCCTCCGGCCCCAGCAGCCCCGCGATGCAGGCGGCGGTGGAGCGCAGGGGCCCGGCCCCCATACTGCCGCAGGCCAGGGTGAACACATGGCGGCAGCCCTCCAGCTCCAGCTGCCGCCGGGCGGCGTCCCGGTCCGGGGTCTGGCAGAACTGCCGCCGGATGGGGATCCCCGTGGGGAAGATGCGCTGGGCGGGCAGGCCCGCCGCCTGAAACTCCAGCGTCAGGGCCGGATGAGGGATGCAGATGCCGTCCAGCTGCAGCTCACCCACCCCGGGAGAGCAGGTGAAGTCCGTGGCCACGAACCAGGTAGGCATCCGCAGGCCGTAGCCGCAGCGCAGCTCCGTCATCATCATGGCCGGGAACACGTGCACGCAGATGGCCGCGTCGGCTCCCAGGTCCACCAGCGCCTCATACAGGGGGCCGATGCCCCGGATGCTGTTTTCATACAGCAGCGGCGAGGGGCGCTTCTCCTCCATGCGATAGCCCGCGCCGTACAGCTTGGGGGCATAGCGATAGGCAAAGTCGTGGCCCCGGCTGATCAGGTCCGCCGCCCCCTTGGGCAGAAAGTCCAGGGTGTTATAGGTCCTGCTCTCGTGTCCCCGGGCGGACAGCTCCTCCGCCAGGGCGGCGGCTGCGGCGTTGTGCCCGCCGCCGGTGTTGCAGGAGAGAATGGCAATTTTCATAGACGTTTTTTGTTCTCCTTCTCCGCCAGACGAAGCAGGCGGGGCCTGTTATAGCGCTGGATCAGGATGAAGCTGACGTTTCCCAGCAGGTTGTATACCAGCCACAGCGCCCATGACCACACGCTTTTCCACAAAAACAGCATACCCACGGACAGCACCACCAGCCAGCAGTGGACGCACTCGGCCACGCAGGTCTCCTGCACCAGGGACATGGGGTCCGCCGCCGCCAGCTTCTTTTTCACCATGTCCGGCATCAGGCGGCTCATGTCCGGCAGGCGGTCCTTCCAGCGGCGGATGTGCAGCTTGTTATATACCCGGCCGCCCTGCTCCCAGTCCCGGCAGCGATAGGGAGCCCGGTGGGGGTCAAACCAGCGGCGGGGCAGAGCCTGTCCCACCGGGTGGGCCAGAATGCCCAGGGCCGCCGCGTACAGGGCGGCCCGCCAAAAACCGTGCATATGCGGTCCTCCGTTCGTGTATTACTGTCTATCATACCAGACCGGACCATAAGAATCAAGCGGTGAAAAGTAAATTTTGTAATATTTTATATTAGATGCATGACCCCCCCCGGCCCGCCGAGGGCAGCGGGCCCTACGGACCCGGCTCTCCCTCTGGGAGAGCTGTCACCGAAGGT
>ERZ780207.219-NODE-219-length-70961-cov-30.415169_pt1 | contig 70961 bp, 49 predicted proteins | sample MGYA00510977_ERZ780207 | MGnify/ENA primary metagenome ERZ780207 (study PRJEB29588, sample SAMEA2151383) | human gut metagenome | biome: human gut; feature: human-associated habitat; material: faeces | place: Denmark | collected 2008/2010 ...
GGTTTTATTTACTGCCAGGGCCGCTTAGGCACTGGAAAAATTAACGAACTATTGCAGGTTTAATTCAAAAAGAATTCGTAAATTGCAGTGCATATTGCAAAAGCATCGCAAAAGTAAGGTATATCAATGAAATGATTATGGTGGATACTTTATATACAGTAGGACACTCTAACAGGACAATCTATGAATTGTTAATGTTATTGCAACTCGCAGACATTAATTGTGTTGTTGATGTTAGAAGTGTTCCGGCAAGCTCTTATGCACCTCAGTTTAATAAAGAGCCGCTTTCAATGTTTCTGAAAAGGAATAATATCTACTATATGCATTTCGGCGAAGAGTTTGGTGCTCGTCGAAACGATTCTGTCATCGATGGACAAGTTAATTTTGAAGTTGCGGCAAAGACGGAAAAATTTCAGCAAGGTGTAGCACGAATATATAATGGTCTAAAGCGAAATTTTCACATTGCATTTATGTGCTCTGAAGCAAACCCTTTGTCTTGCCATAGGTTTTCCCTTGTTTCCAGATATTTTTTCGAGCATGATGTTGATGTTAAACACATACTCTGCAACAAAGAAATAAAGACTCATTCCGACTTGGAGGCAGAGATGATAGAAGGATATCTCAATAAACGGAAATTGCCTCCAGTTGATGAGATGTTCCATGAATACACCGTGGAGGACCAAAGACTGGCCGCATATAGACTTAAAAATCAAGAAATAGGATATAAACCAGGAAATACATACGAAAACAACTTATAAAATGATAACACTATTTACGATTGGTTTCACAAAGAAAACTGCTGAAAAATTTTTTACTCTGCTCAAAGATGCAGGAGTTAAAAAACTCGTTGATATTCGTATCAATAACTCCAGCCAATTAGCTGGTTTCGCTAAAGGTGCTGATCTCAAATATTTTGTGAGAGAAATTTGCCACGCGGACTATGAACATATCACCGATATGGCTCCGACAAAGGAGTTGTTAAAAGATTATCAGGATGGTATAATCAACTGGAATGGCTATATTTCAGTTTTTGAGGGACTTCTGAAGAATCGCAAGATCGCAGAAAGATATCCCGTGAGAAATTTCGACCAAGCATGTTTTCTTTGCTCAGAAGATACTCCGGAGCATTGTCACCGTCGCCTTGTAGTAGAGTATCTTAAAAAATCTAACGATGATAAAGAGATACGCATTATTCATCTTCATTAGCAATAGTTATGGATGTCACATTTATCTGCCTTGCAAATTCATATAAGCACGGGAATCGTTGTATAGCTGGTGTCGAGATTGACCATTGTCCAGAAAGTCATACTTGTAGTGTAAAACGTGTTAATGGTTTGCCTAAATATTTCAGACCAGTTCATAGGACTGCGGAAGGTGGTGCAATTCCGAATGATGAAGCATTGGGAATAAAGATACTCGACATTGTACGAGCAAGCGATGTCGTTCCTTGTCCAGATGGTGCTCAAATAGAAAATGGCTATTACACGTCATTGACGAAAGTTTCGCACATAAAGATGTCTGCGTCAAATTTAGATGCACTTTGTGATAACGTTCATCAGACTATATTTGGCAATAGGGGTGCTGCTGTGCATCCGGATACTATAAATTCGGTCGGATATTCTGTTGCGCTTATAAAAATAACAAAAGCCAAGTTTTACTTAAAGGATCGTACGGAATATGGTCGTGTCCCGCAGCCTAAAGTGAAGTTTTATTTCAAAGGGGCAGAACTTGATCTCCCTGTTACCGATCCAGAGTTTAGGCATTTAATAGAGAACGATGTTGATAAGGCTAATTCATATGGCACATATTATTTGGCTCTTTCTCTTGGTATTGAAAATGGAGGTTGGTACTCAAAACTAGTGGCAGGTGTCATAGTTTTAGAGGAGAAATCACCATTGCTTACTAGTACAAGTCGTTCGAGTAATGCTATAGGAACTACTCATATCCAGTCATATGAACTTTTTAAAAAGGGATTCTCTATAAGCCAGATAGCTGAACAACGAGGTTTGACAGAAAACACTATCTTTAACCATCTGATTGCCTTTATTGAATCTGGTGATTTAGATGTTCACGAGCTCGTGTCTGAAGATGTTATAAAACGAGTTTCTTCATACAAGAGATCACATCCTGCCGAAACTTCCTTAAAGTCATATTTTGAAGGCCTTAATCAAGAAATTAGTTACAATGATATAAAGGCTGCCCTCGCACATTTAAATAAGGCTTGAGACAGTTCTTGAGTATCACAATTTTCTTAGGAAACTATATGAATGTTGATTGATTTTGGGTGCACCGTGCTAATATTAAGATGATTGTAAGTGGTGAACCGCATTCTTAAATAGTACGTTAATAATTAATTATTTACTATATTTTGTGGTCGGCTTGTATATATAAATTGCCTATATTTTTATCTTAATCTATGGATTTGATAGAAGAATATATATCCTACATCAAGGACATCCGGAGATATTCGGCGAGAACCCAGGCGATATATTCAGATGCCCTGAAGGTCTTTGTGGAGGATTGCGGGGCGGCGACTGATGAGGAACTGCTGAAATCGCTCACGCCGCAGATCATCCGTTCGCACGAGGTGTATCTTCTTGAGAAAAGAGAGGATAGCCCGAGGACGGTCAGGCTGCATCTGTCGGTGCTGTCGGGGTTCTGCCGCTACCTGATGAAGGAGAAAAGGCTGACCGCCAATCCAGTGCGGACGGTGGCGAAGCCAAAGGTGGAGAAAAGGCTGCCGGTGTTCTACAGGGAGGAGTCCATGAATGAATATTTCGCTGCGACGGACTGTGACGCTTCCGAGGAGAACCTGGCTCTGATCACGGGAGCGGACAAGGCCTCCGAGGCGGCATATTCAAGAAGGCTGGAACGGCTGATCGTGTCGATGCTTTACAGTACGGGGATGCGCCGGGCGGAGCTGATAGGGCTTAGGATCGGAGATGTGGATTTCGCCCGCGGGACGATGACCGTGAGGGGAAAAGGCGACAAAGTGAGAGAAATTCCGCTTGTTTCTTCGCTAAGTAAAGAAATTTCATTATATTTACAAGCAGTTGAAACGATGGTTGGTCGCGAAAGATCGGCAAGCGAGCCACTGGCGGTCACCGGCAAGGGCCTGAAACTCTATCCGGTTTTCATAGACAGGGCGATAAAAAAAGCGCTTGGGCGGGTCGGAAGCATCACCGGGAGAAAGTCTCCACACGTGTTGAGGCATTCCTTGGCCACGGAACTGCTGGACGAGGGGGCGGATCTCAATTCGATAAAGGAGCTTCTGGGACATTCATCGCTCGCGGCGACGCAGGTCTATACGCACAACACCATCGAGAAACTGAAAAAAGTTTATGTTAACGCCCACCCAAGGGCAAAAAGCGGAGGTAAAAATGGAGATTAGAGTAAAATCCCTGAAGTTCGACGCGGATCAGAAACTGCTCGACTATGTAGAGAAGAAGGTCTCGAAACTTTCCAGATTCAGCGACCATCTTGACGATGTTGAAGTGACTTTATCTTTGCTCAAGGAGCCTGACAACAAGAATGTCAGGATCCAGTCCAGGGCCTACGGCCAGGATCTTGTCATCGAGAGGAACTCGACATCGTTCGAGGACGCGGTGAGCGCCGCCGTCGATCTGATGAAGGAGAAGATCGTAAGGACAAAAGAAAAGAAATTTGACGCATAGGATGAAAAAGAGATCGATCTTGAGTCTGATAGCCGTGGCAGGCATCGCCGCCGCGTGTGGTCAGCAAAGAGGTGTTGGAAGACAGGCCGCCGGAAATGGCGGGCCTGTCTTTCTTGATGAGACGAGAACAATCGAGGAGAGGGTGGAGGACGCTCTCTCAAGGATGACAACAGAGGAAAAAGTGGCTGTGCTGCACGCCCAGTCCAAGTTCAGCTCGGCCGGAGTGCCGAGGCTCGGCATCCCTGAGATCTGGACTTCCGACGGCCCTCACGGAATCCGTCCGGAGGTGCTTTGGGACAAATGGAGTCAGGCCGGGTGGACAAGTGATTCCTGCACGGCGTTCCCGGCGTTGACCGCGCTGGCTGCCACTTGGAATCCTGAGATGTCGGCTCTTTACGGAAAGAGCATCGGCGAGGAGGCCCGCTACCGCAGGAAGGACGTGCTTCTGGGACCTGGCGTGAACATCTGCAGAACCCCGCTCAACGGGCGCAGTTTTGAATATATGGGTGAGGATCCTTACCTTTCAGGCCGCATGGTCGTGCCTTATGTCAAGGGTGTGCAGAGCAACGGCGTGGCTGCCTGCGTGAAGCATTTCGCGCTGAACAATCAGGAATATAACCGCTTCACCACCAATGTGACAGTTGATGACAGGACTCTCTATGAGATCTATCTTCCGGCCTTCAAGGCAGCCGTCACCGAGGGGAAGGCTTGGGCGATAATGGGTTCCTACAATCTTTACAAGAACCAGTGGTGCTGCCAGAACCAGTACACTTTGAACGACATCCTTAAAGGAGAGTGGGGTTTCGATGGAGTAGTGATCAGTGACTGGGGCGGAGCCCATGACACGGAACAGGCTGTGAATAATGGTCTGGACATGGAATTCGGCACGTTTACCAACGGACTTAGCTGGTCTCTCTCAAACGCTTACGCCAACTACTACCTTTCGGATCCTTTCCTCAAGGGAGTCAATGAAGGGAAATATACCATGGATGTGCTTGACAACAAGGTCCGCAGGGTCTTGAGACTTATGTTCCGCACGGTGATGGACAGGAACCGTCCTTTCGGCTCGTTCGTCAGCCCGGAACACATCGCGGCGGCGAGAAAGATCGGCTCGGAGTCCATCGTGCTTCTCAAGAACGATGGCGGCATTCTTCCGATAAAGAACGCGAGGAAGATTCTGGTTGTCGGCGAGAACGCTGTCAAGATGATGACAGTGGGCGGCGGAAGTTCCTCTCTGAAAGTCAAGAACGAGGTTTCCCCGCTGGAGGGGGTCCGGGAGAGGTTCGCCGATGCCGAGGTGGTCTATGAGCGCGGCTATGTCGGCGACACCGGCGGCCAGTTCGACGGGGTGACGACAGGTCAGGATCTTAGCGAGAGCCGTTCGGCGGAAAAGCTGATCTCCGACGCCGTGGCGGCTGCCAAGGATGCCGACTACGTGATATTCATTGGTGGCCTGAACAAGAGTGACCATCAGGACAGCGAGGGCAACGACAGGGAAAGCTATGATCTTCCATATTCACAGAACGCTGTGATTGAGGCTCTTGCCGCAGCCAATCCGAAACTTGTGGTTGTGAATATCTCCGGAAACGCCGTGGCGATGCCGTGGGCTGACAAGGTTCCGGGAATAGTTCAGGACTGGTATCTTGGGAGCGAGGCCGGACATTCTCTGGCGGACGTGCTTTCAGGCGATGTCAACCCTTCCGGAAAACTACCGTTCACGATCGGGGCCACGCTGGCGGATTATCCTGTTCAGTCTGAAATCCAGTACCCGGGAATCCCTCGCAAGGAGACCGTCAAGATGGGCATCCAGGACAAGATCATCTACGACGAGACCTACACGGAAGGAATATTCGTGGGCTACCGTTGGTTCGAGCATAGCGCCATCAAGCCGACCTTCCCGTTCGGCTACGGACTCAGCTACACCACGTTTGAATATGGCGAGCCTAAGACTTCTGGCTCAATCGAAAAGGGCTTGACCGTCACTGTTCCGGTGAAGAACACCGGCTCTGTGGCCGGTGCTGAGATCGTGCAGATTTATGTCAGCGCTCCGGAAAGCTCAGTCGAGCGTCCGGTAAAGGAACTCAAGGGATTCGGAAAGATATTCCTTGAACCAGGCAAGTCTGGTGAGGTGAAAGTGACTTTGGACAAGGCGGCCATCAGCTATTTCGACGCTGAAAAGCATGATTGGGCGGCTGAAAAAGGCAACTACAGGATTCTTGTCGGCGCTTCGTCCGAGGATATTCGTAAGACATTGGATTTTAAGTATTAATAGAGCCTTGAATGGCGAAAGGAACGGTTAATGTCGGCAGCCGGTGCCGTGAGATAGTTTCCGCTGTCAAGTCAGGGCAGTTCGCCCCCGTCTATCTGCTGATGGGGGACGAACCGTACTACACGGACATGGTCTGCGATGCTGTCATCGAGAACGCTCTTGACGAGGCTTCGCGGGATTTCAACGAGACGATCTGCTACGGGGCGGATGTCGATGCGGACACCGTTATCACAGCTGCCCGCAGGTTTCCGATGATGGCTGAGAGGCAATTGGTTGTGGTGAAGGACGCACAGACAATGCGTGATCTGGAGAAGTTGGCTGTTTATTGCGAGAAACCTTTGGACTCCACGGTTCTGGTGCTTTTGATGCGCGGGGCTTCAGCTGACAAACGGAAGGCGTTGTACAAGCAGGCCTCCAAGAACGGGATTGTTGTCGAGTCCAATGCATTGAGGGACTACGAGATGCCTTCGTGGATCGCTCAGTATTATTCCGAAAGGGGACTGTCAATCGATCCCGAGGCCGCAGCTCTGCTGGCTGAGTCCGCCGGCACGAATCTGAGCCGCATCGCCGTCGAGACCGACAAGATGCTGAAGAATCTCCCGGAGGGAGCGAAGCAGATAACTGTCTCGGACATCGAACGGAATGTCGGCATCAGCCGTGAGTTCAGCGTGTTTGAGCTGACCAAGGAACTTTCGGCGAAAAACGGGGCGAAGGCTTTGCGCATTGCCGCCCGGATCGGTGAGGCTGCGAAATTCGCGATGCCGATGGCCGTCAGCGCCCTTTACACCCATTTCGCCAGAATCCTGAAATACGCCGCGTTGAAGGAAAAGAGCCGATACCCGGACAGAACCGCCGTCGCTGCTGCCCTGCAAGGCGTGAACCCTTACTTTTGGAAGGAATATGACATTGCGGTGGCCAACTACCCGGTCCGCAAGGCGATGGAGGTGATCTCCCTTCTTTGTGAATATGACTACAAAGGCAAAGGAGGAGATGCCGGGGAAGCCACTCCGGGCGAACTGCTCGTTGAATTGACAAGCAAGATTTTAAGTATATGAGTGAGAATATTATCGAGTGCAGGAATGTCTGCAAGAACTTCGGGGAGAAGGTCGCGCTTGACAACGTCAGTGTGAGCGTCCCTAAAGGCGGAATATTCGGTCTGTTGGGGCCTAACGGTGCCGGAAAGACCACGCTGATCCGCATCATTAACCGGATAACTATTCCTAATGGTGGAGAAGTTTTGTTCGACGGTCGTCCGATAACGCAGTCGGATGTCGAAAAGATAGGCTATTTGCCTGAAGAGCGTGGACTCTACCGCAAGATGGAGGTCGGCGACCAGGCAATGTATCTGGCCCAGTTGAAGGGCATGAGCGCAGCCGAGGCCCGCAAGGCGTTGAAGGAATGGTTTGTGCGTTTCGGAATCCAGGACTGGTGGAAGAAGAAGGTCGAGGAACTGTCCAAAGGTATGGCCCAGAAGGTCCAGTTCATCACGACCGTTGTGCACAAGCCGTCACTGATGATTCTGGACGAGCCGTTCTCCGGTTTCGACCCGGTGAACGCCGAACTGATCCGCAAGGAGATCCTTCGTTTGAAGGACGAGGGGGCCACAATCATCCTATCGACACATAATATGGAGTCTGTCGAGGAGTTGTGCGACAACATCGCCCTCATCAACAAATCGCATCTTGTGATCACCGGCGGGGTCAACGAGATCCGTCACAAATACGGCAACAACAACATCGAGCTGGTCTACAGCGGCGAGGACAGGGTCAAGGATGCCGAAGGAATATTCAAGGTCCTTTCCGACGAGGATAACGCCGGACGGCACACCGCCGTGCTGACTCTCGGGGAGAACGTGTCCTCCAATGACGCGCTCTCTGTCCTGCTCGGTCAGGACATCATCGTCAACTCGTTCAAGGAACTGATCCCGAGGATGAACGACATATTCATAAAACTTGTAACCGAGGAGGCATAGTCATGAATTTCAGAATAATAAAGACTGTCATAGCGAGGGAATATCTCACCCGCGTCAAGAAGAAGTCCTTCATTGTCACCACGATACTTGTGCCGCTGATTTTCGCGGCGACCATGATAATTGTCGGATTGATCATGGCCGGGACGAAGGAAAGGAAGCAGGATGTCGCCGTGGTTGACCGCTCCGGCATCGTGATGAGTCACCTGCAGGACACAGACCGGCTTACGTTCACGGACTATTCCTCCGAGAATCCCGATTCGGTCAAGGCCCGTCTGGACGAGTACGGGAAGGATGTCCTGGTAGTAGTGTCTCCGCTGGATTCCGTCAAGAAGACGGTCTCCGTCCAGACATATTCAAAGGACCCGCTCGGAGTGGAGTTCACCTCGGGGCTTACCGCGAAGGCCAATGACGCGGTAGAGGAGTACCGTGTGCAGCAGTACGGCATCGACAACCTTTCCAAGATTATGGACGAGGTGAAGGCCGATGTCAAGGTGACGGAGTACACGATGGACGAAAAAGGCAACGAGACTGTCTCGGAGTCAGGGATATACATGATCATCTCCATGCTTCTGGGCATCATCATCTGGATGTTCATCATGATGTTCGGCGGGCAGGTGATGTCCAGTGTCATCGAGGAGAAGACCAGCAGGGTGGTAGAGGTGCTGATCTCGTCCGTCAAGGCCATCGACCTGATGTTCGGCAAGATCATCGGCGTGGCTCTTGTGGCGCTGACCCAGTTCTTCCTCTGGATTGTTCTGACCGGCGTGCTGGTCACCGTCGCCACAAGTGTGGTAGGCAAGGACATGCTCACCGGTATGGCCGGCAACCCTGAGATGATGGCCCAGACGATGGGTGTCTCTCCGGATCAGATGCAGGCTCTTGGCGGGACAACCGCCACCCTGGGAGCGGCCGCCGACTCGACCGCAGCCGTGGCCGGCGAGCCTGACGAGATGAGCGTCATCGTCGGCACGCTCGTGAACATTCCTTGGGTGAAACTGATAGTCTCATTCCTTATCTACTTCATCCTCGGCTACCTGCTCTATGCGTCTATGTTTGCCGCCGTGGGTTCCGCCGTCGAGAATGAAGGCGACTCGCAGCAGCTTCAGATGCCTCTGACCATCCCGTTGATGATCGCTTATTTCATCATCCTGATGGCGTTCCAGAACCCTGACAGCGGAGTGGTTGTGTGGGGTTCGATGATTCCGTTCACCTCGCCGATCGTGATGCTGGCCAGGATCCCTTACGGGGTTCCGATGTGGCAGCTTGTGGTCTCGATCGTCCTGCTCCTTGTGACTTTCTTCGGCTGCGCCTGGCTCTCCGCCAAGATCTACAAGGTGGGAATCCTGATGTTCGGCAAGAAGTCCACGTTCAAGGATTTGTGGAAGTGGCTGAGGATGAAATAGCTTCTTGTCAGTCGCACCGCCGCGGGCAGCCGCAATGATGTGCTACTTTATTAACCATATTAATATTCACTTATGAGGAAAACACTAATTATGATCATGTTCCTGGCGGGAGGGCTTTGCCTTTGCGCGCAGGAGCGGACAATCACCTGGACGACGGATCCGGTTGACGGCCACCGCACAGGTGTCGTGGCTTCCAACGCATCGAACGTTGAGGAAGCGATGGGTACGGTAAAAGGATGTACCTACTATGCGCCGAACGGCAGGAAGTTCCGCAAGGGGACTGTGAAGAATGTGGCCCGGATAATGCTTGACGCCCAGCCTGCGATGGCAAAGGTCAAGACCGTCATCGGCCATTCGACACGTGAGATGGTGCGCACCTATCCGGAGTGCGAGATCTATGACTGGTACATTGACGAGCTGATTCGCGCGACCGCCGACAGCACCGGCAAGAGGGTGGACATCGGTATCGCCAACAGAGGTGGGGTCAGGATCGACATGCCGGCGGGAGAGGTTCTCTACGATGACATAATGTCGATGTTCCCGTTCCGTAACAACCTCTGCTACGTGGCTTTGCGCGGGCGTGACGTGCGCGCGCTGCTGGACCAGATGGCGGCTTCCACGTTCCAGATCGTCGGTGGCGTGAAGGTCGTGGCCAGGAACGGCAAGATTGTCTCGGCCACCATCGGCGGCGAACCGCTGGACGATGACAGGCTCTACGGAGTGGCGACACTCAACTTCCTCCTGGACGGCGGCGACGGCTACAAGGTGGCCAGGAACGCCGAGGAGGTCATAATGTGCAACGGCTACCTCTACGACACGATGCTCGCCTATGTGCAGGGCCTCACCGCCGCCGGGAAGCCTATCGAGTACCAGAACCAGAACTGGATCACAATCCTTGAGGAGGGGGACAGCAAATGAGACGTTTTATTTTAGGAATATGCCTGCTCGCGGCCATCGCTAACATCGACGCCGCGGCCCAGAAGAGACTTACCATACTCCACGTCAATGACACCCACAGCCATCTTGAGCCGGAGCGCTCAGGCGAGCATGAGGGTATGGGCGGAGTGATCGAGCGTGCCGCCTACCGCGACAGTGTCGTGAAGGCTGACGGAAAGAGGAACGTGCTGCTCCTCCATGCCGGCGACTTCGATCAGGGCACGTCCTATTTCTCCGTGCTCGGAGGCGACATCGAGATCGATCTGATCAACGCGATGAAGTACGATTGCGTGACTTTGGGCAACCATGAGTTCGACAACGGTGTGGATGAGCTCGCGCGCCGACTTGCCAAGATCAAGTGTCCTGTGGTCTGCGCCAACTATGATTTCTCGAAAGTGTCTCTGTCTCAGTATGTCAAGCCGTACACCATTCTGAAGAAGGCCGGAATGAGGATCGGCATCATAGGCCTTATGCCGGACATCACCATCCTTGTCTCTAAGGAGGTCTCCGACATGATCCCGGGCTATGAGAACTCCGAGGTGGTCAACAAGTGGGCCGAGTACCTGAAGACCGAGAAGAAGTGCGACCTTGTGATCGCCCTCACCCACATCGGTTTCGAGAACGAGCCGTATCTGGACCAGATGCTTGTACGCCGCACCCGCAACGTGGATCTCGTCGTAGGCGGCCACTCCCACACCTACCTCAAGGCTCCTCACTACGAGAACAACCTTGACGGTGTCCCGGTTCCGATCGTACAGGACGGCGAGTGGGGACTCTATGTCGGCAACATGAAGATTACAAGGTAGTTCCGCTTATATGACAAAAAAAAGAAGGTGGCCAGGTTAAAAAACTTGGTCACCTTCTTTTCGCCCTTCTTTTTGCCGGCTCGTCCGGCATATGTCAGTGAGGCCTCTCAGGGAGTGTCATAGGATCGGACCGAAATAGAAGATACGGATGTCCCCCTTTGTCTCACGGTACAGGGTGATCGATAGGTCGAACTCCAGAAAGCGGCCGTCCTTCGACACATGATAGTGGTTGAGATGGGCTCCGGTTACTGACTTATTGTCGCTCACATAATGATCCCCTTCGGTGCGCTCCAGAGGGATGTACATTGTGGCGACTCCGGGAAGGTCGAGTTCCACCAAGGAAACGTTGAAGCTGATGTGGCTTGGCTCGCCGCAGCGGCAGCGCCATCCGGACATCTTGACGCGAATGTCGTCCCCGTCATTGAATACCCATTTCTGGCTTCCCTCGAAATCTTTTCCCTTGACGTTGGTCAGGTTGCAGTAGTGCTGTTTGTCAACGGTTACATAGCCGCGCGGGGTCCCCTGCTGATCGTCAGGAAGTAATTGATTGCAGGAGACAATTCCTGCCAGCGCGATAAGGAACGGAAGGAATAAATGTCTGGTGCTCATAATTCAATAGTTTTTTAGTCTCTGACAATATAAATCCTATTGATACGCATTTCTTGCATCATCGGTTCCCGGAAAGGAAACTTTTTTTAGCATACGGTTCCCTCACGTCGGCAAACTCTTGGAAGATGTCTGTTACGAAAAACCCTTTTATGGTGCCGGAGAGGCTGGCATAAAAGGGCGCATAGGCGGCCGGGAGTCTATCTGGCTTTCCGGAGGACGATCTGGTCGGTGGTGCCGTCGTTGGCGACAACCTTGAAGGTGTCCTCGTCGGTCTTCAGGCGGACGGCGGGGAAAGTCCAGACCACACCTGTAGTCTCTCCGGTACTTATCATCCGGTCGACTTGGCGGCCGTTCTGATAGAGGGTCAGGTACTTCGCGTTGCTATAGACCTTGATGCGGAGATCCTGTCCGGCAGGGAAGTACTTGAGACGGCCGGAGGTGATGTGAACCGTGGTCTCATCCTTGTTCCAAAGGGACTTGTAAAGGTAGAACACGTCCTTTTTAGTCTGGCGGTCACGGGTAACAAGCCCTTTGTCATTCATGTACTTGCGGTCGTTGTTTTTCACGAACTTGACCCCGTCCTCGGAATCCATGTAACCTTCCTGACGGTTGGCCACAGGGAAATCGAACAGGATCCAGACAGACGTGAAGTTCAGCCAAGGCATGGCCTTTATCTGGCGGACATGAGACTCATGGAAACGGTTGCCATATTCTTCATAATGCTTGGAATCCTCATCCTTGTCACGGATGGCCTCGACTGGATTCCAGACATGGCAGTAAGGGTTGACGCCGACTCCATATTCAGAGACATTGATCGGGATGTCCGACCTCAGTCCACGAACCTTCTTCAAAGTTGTGGTGAACCCTGAGAACTCGTTAGGGGTTCTGTACCAGCCGTAGTAAAGGTTCTGTGAACAAAAGTCGCCTTTAAGGCTCGTGTACCCGTCCCTTGACAGGTTCGAGCAATCCGTGAAACCCACAAAGCGGTCCGGATCCAGTTTTTTCGTGTAATTGTAGAGTCTTTCTGTCTCCTTGACCACTCTTTCCGCGTCAAGCGGTCCCTGGAGGTCATTGTTGTTGCCCCAGGTGTCAAGCTCGTTCCACATTCCCCAGAACGCGATGGAAGGATGGTTGTAGAGGTTGTTCACCATCTCCTTCATCTGATGGTGGAGATTGTTGAAATAGGCCTGTGTGGCGTTGGTTCCGCACACATTGACCCAAGGAATCTCCGTCTGGACAATGATTCCGAGAGAGTCACAAAGCTGGAACGCGAAGTCGTTATGCGGATAATGGGCGAGACGCAGGAAGTTCGCCCCAAGCTCCTTGACGATGCGGTAGTCGCGGCGATAGTCAGCCTGAGTCAACGCGGAGGCCTTCCCATCAGTGTCCTGATGCATCGCCACGCCACGGAGAGGGTAAGGACGACCGTTCAGAAGGAATCCTCTCTCCGGATCCATCCCTATCGAACGGTAACCGACCTTTGTCTCGGCGATGTCCATCATCCTCTTTCCCTTGAACAGCTCGACCCTGATCGTGTAGAGGTAAGGATCTTTCATGCCTTCCCAAAGATGCATGCCGGAAAGGATGAACTCATGGTCGAAGTCATATTCAGAGAACGCCTTGACAAGGACCTCGCGGTCAGCCTGATAGCCCAACGCGCCATTGGCCTCCAGAAGCTGGACACGCACAAGGATGTCCGCGTCCCGATTGCCCGCGTTGACCAGTTTGGTCCTGACATTGGTGACAACTTTCTTCTTGGTCACGACCGGAGTCTCGCAACGAAGCCTGTACATTCCGTAGTCCTCCGGCGAAAAATAGACATCATCCATGACCAGAAGCCAGACCGGATTGTGCAGTCCGCCGTTCTTATTGAAGTCCGAAGTGACAGGAGCCATCTCCAGGTCCTCAGAGTTGTCGCAAATCACCTCCACCCTGTTGACACCCCTGGTCAAAGACTCTGTGATGTTTGCGGAGAAAGGCGTGTAGCCACCCTTGTGGGCCGCTACCTGCTCTCCGTTGACCTTGACAACCGCCGCCTGAGCCGCACCCTCGAAAAAGAGATAATATGTCTTCTTCACATCGGTGATCCTCAGATCACAGCGATAAGTCGCCTTGCCACGGTAGTAATAAGGAGAATGGCCATCCTCGGCGTTGTAGGAATGCGGCACGCTCACGGTCTGCCAAGAGGAGCCGTCCTTGCTGAATTCCCATTCCTTCAACTGTTCCTGACGGAAACCACGGATCTGTGCCTCCAGAGGGAGGACAGCAAAAAGAATCGCCGCCGCGACGGCGCAGAATAAATGTCTTTTCATCAAGATGAATGATTTACGCATAATTACGCAAAGTTAGCAATAATCATCGGAAATTCTTATCTTCGCAGCTGATAAACATCAATCATTTCTCCTTATGGACAGAAATTGCTTAAGAAACTATGACAAGACCAGAAAAGTCCACGACTGGTTCAGGTACTTCGCGCCGGTCTTCATCACCTTTTCCGTGGCGCTTGGCTTCATCACAAGAATATTGCTGCTGTTCACTCCGCCTACCGTAATCGGATTCACGGCGCTGGAATGGCTTAAGATCTTTCTGTTAGGCTTTGTCAATGATGTGGCGTTCTCCCTGCTCGCGCTCGCACCGGCGATGGTGGTGCAGGCCACGCTGAACGACGCCAAGTACAAAAAGCCGCTCTGCTACATTATCGGAGCCGCCCTGCTCGCCTTCGCGGTCTATTCATTGCTGCCATCCAACATATTCACTGAATATGGTTCCGTCGTTCCGACGATAGCCCGTCTGCTCTCCCTCCTGCTTCTCGGCGCGTTCTGCCTGAGGCTGTTCATCCCGAACATCAGGAAGGGTTGGTGCAAGGCCGGACTGCTGTTCACTATGGGGCTGTACATATTCCTGATGATAGTGAACGCCATCTCTGAGTGTGTCTTCTGGAACGAGTTCGGCGTGAGGTACAACTTCATAGCGGTTGACTATCTGGTCTACACGAACGAGGTGATCGGGAACATCATGGAATCATATCCTATCGTGCCGATGTTCCTCGGGGTCTTTCTTGTGGCGGTGCTGATCTGTTGGCGGCTGTTCCGGCGGAAGGATTTCAGCGAGTCCGGCAACGGGGGAGCCGTTCCGTTCCTGGCGACATTCGTCATCTATGCGGTGCTGTTCGCCGGAAGCTTCTTCTGGCTGCGTTTCAGCTACCGTAACCTCCAGAGCTCCAATAACTACGCGACCGAGTTGCAGTGCAACGGATGCTGGAATTTCCTTGAGGCCTACAGCAGCAGCACTCTTGAATATGACAGGTTCTATCAGATGCTTCCCGAGGATGAGGCGCAGGGACTCAAACTCGCGCTTTGCGGCCAGGTTCCTGTCCGAGAGGAGGCTGGCTCCGCGGTCCGGCAGGCAGACCAGCCGGCCGATGCCGCCGTGCGGATGATAAGGGACTCCGTTCCGCCTGTCAGGAAGAACATCGTGATGATCACCGTCGAGAGCCTGAGCGCCGATTTCCTCGCCGCCTATGGCAATGAGGACGGCATCACTCCGAATCTGGACACGCTCATTGAAAAGAGCCTTGTCTTCGACAACCTCTACGCCGCCGGCAACCGGTCCGTCCGCGGCCTTGAGGCCCTGACCCTCTGCATTCCGCCGAGCGCCGGCGAAAGCCTTATCAAAAGGCCGGACAACGCCGGACTTTTCTCCACCGGCACCGTGCTGAGGGAGAACGGCTACACGACCTCGTTCATCTACGGCGGCGACAGCTATTTCGACAACATGCGCGCCTACTTCTCCGGCAACGGCTTCGAGATCATCGACAAGTACTGTTATCCGAAGGAGGACATAACGTTCAGCAACATCTGGGGTACCTGCGACGAGGATTCGTACAGGGTGGCCTTGAAGGAGTTCGACAAGAAGGCCGAGAGCGGGACTCCGTTCCACGCCATCATATTCACAATCAGCAATCATCGTCCGTACACATTCCCGGAAGGGAAGATCACCTACGACGGTGAGATGAAGTCGCGCTCCGCCGCCGTGAAGTACACCGATTTCGCCATCGGCCAGTTCCTCGCCGAGGCCTCGCGCAGACCGTGGTTCGGCAACACCGTGTTCATCGTCGTGGCCGACCACTGCGCCTCCAGCGCCGGCAAGACCAGCATCCCGGTGGACAAGTACCACATACCGGCGATCGTCTATTCCCCGGGCTTCATCCAGCCTCGGAGGGTGGAGAAGCTTTGCTCCCAGATTGACCTGATGCCGACCATCTTCTCCCTGTTGCACTTCTCCTATGACTCGAAGTTCTACGGCCAGAACATCCTCGCGCCGGACTACAACCAGCGGGCGTTCATGGCCACCTACCAGGATCTGGGCTACTACAGTGATGATGTGCTGACCGTCCTCTCGCCGGTTCGCCGAATCCGGCAGTTCGACGTGAGGGAGACCGGACCGTGGAGCCACACCGAGACGCCGAAGGAGACACCGGCGGACTCCCTGGTGAGGGAAGCCCAGGCATTCTACCAGACTGTCAACCTTAAGCCGTGGTAAATGACAGACAGATAGCCGCAAGATAAACTATCAGGTATGAACAAAAAAATCCTCTATTACATCGCCGCCCTCCTTTGGGGAGCGCCGGGGGTTGTCATCGCCGTCAAATGCATCCAGGCGTACTTGACAATGCCTACGGAAAGGCTCTGGTGGCTGCTGCTCATCACGGCCTTTGTGCTGATGTGCTTCTACCTCATGTTCCGCAAAGCCGTGAACAAGTACTCGGCGCGCATCGCCGGACTGCCGCGGAAGACGACCCCCTGGCAGACATTCCCACCCGGCGGATGGATTCTGATTGTGGGCATGGCATGCCTTGGCGTCAGCCTGAAGTTCATACCCGGACTCCCCGCTGAATTCATCGCATCCTTCTACTCCGGCCTCGGCCCGATGCTCATCCTCGCGGCCTGCCGGTTCATATTCAAATCCTTTATTCCCTGACGTAGTGAGGCATCTCCGATGGAGTGATGATGGAGATCTCGCATAGCCCCTTCACCTCGTCGTCTTCCTTCCAGGCGCTCTGGAAGATGAATTTGTGTACACCTTGCTTCTCGATGGTGTAGCAGTTCGTGCCGCCCGTCTCCAGCATGTGACGGATTATGCCTGCGGAACGTTCACCGTGGCAGCCGAAAAGGTTCTTTCCGATCAGGCTGCCATGCTTCTCGTACTGTCTCACGGCAGGATCGTTCTGATAGATAATCACTCCGTCCTTGTCGCAGACGGTTATGGAGCAGTTCAGCTCCTTGGCCCAGTCAGGTATTATCATAATGTGATTAGTTAAGAAGCTGTTTTGAATTGTTTGAAATGTTCTTTGAGGTGAAAAATCTTCATTTTCTTCCCGTTTCTTCAGTCAGATAGCACCGCTATCTTCCTTGGAAGAAGCGGTCGAAACTGAAGTTTTTCACTCTCAAACCTTCAAACAAACAATTCAAAACAGCTTCTAATTGTTGCGAAGATAAGCATTCCTTCCCGAATGTCCCTGCTGTCCCGTGAGGAAATCTACCGGATGTTGCGGCGGACGGGGAGGAGGGCGATGATGTAGCCGATGAGGGCTACACCGGCGATGGTGGCGAGGACGTCCTGCCACTGGAGGATTACGGGGTAGGCGTTCACGAGGAAGCTGCCGGGCATCTTGATGAAGCCGAAGTGCTGCTGGGCGAGGGAGAAGCCTATGCCGACCACAAGGCCGGCGGCGAGACCGAGAAGGGAGATCAGCCAGCCTTCCAGAGTGAAGGTGCGGCGGAGCATCTGGTCGGTGGCCCCGAGGCTGCGGTAGGTCTCGATGTCATCCTTCTTCTCGATGATCAGCATCGTGATGCTGCCGAAGATGTTCAGGGCGATGATGATGATGACGAAAATGAGGATCAGGAATATCGCCGCCTTCTCGTAGCGCATCATCTTGTAGAGCGACGGATTCTGGCGGAAGCGGTCCAAAACCTTGAATTCAGGGCCTAATTCTTTCTGAATATGCTTGATCGCGGAACGGATGTCTTTCGCGGTGGAGCCTTCGGCCAGGCGGATCTCCACTCCTGAAACCTCTTCCTCATAGCCAAGCAGCTTTCTCATCTCCTCGATCGGCACGATCATCAGATCATCGTCAATCTGCTGGTTGACCGAGAATATTCCTGAAGGGCGCATCCGTACGGTTTCAATCGAGGCCGCCGGGTTCGCAAGCGAGAAATTCCTGTCCCTGATCGGGAAATATAATTCCGCGGAGGCGAGGAAGGCTGGGTTCATGCCCATCTTGTATGCCAGGCCCGCGCCGACAACCATCTGCGGCAACTGGCCTTTGTGCAGGGAAAACTCTCCGTTGGTGATATGTTCCGCAAGAGGAGATTCCGCCTCGAAAGCGCTGTCCACGCCCTTGGCCTTGGCTATTCCCTGATGCCCGTCATAGTCCACGAACACATTCTCCTGAAGGATGAGGTCATATTCACCGATCATCGGATTCGCCTTGATCCGGTCGAACGCCTCGCCTTCGGGGATGAAGACCTTGCCTTTGGCGGGGGTGATGAGAATGTCCGGCTCCACGTTGCTGAGTGTCGATTTGACAAGCTCGTCGAAGCCGTTGTAGATTGAAAGGATGATGATCAGGGCAGCCGTCCCTATAGCCATACCGACAGCACTGATCGCGGAGATGATGTTGATCACGTTGTGTGACTTCTTCGCGAACAGGTACCGTCGGGCTATGAAAAGGGGCAGGTGCATAACCTACTCTGTTATTCAGGCTTGTAGGAGTCCTTCAGGGCTGTCGTCTTGTTGAATATCACCTTGTCGGCGGTGCTGTCCGGATCCTTGTAGTAGTAGCCGGTGCGCTCGAACTGGACGGCGATTCCGGAGTTGTCCTCAAGAAGGGCCGGCTCGGCGTAACCTTTAGCTATTGTGAGTGACTCCGGGTTGAGGAAGTCCTTGTAGTCCTTGTCCTCAGGGATGGAGTTCATGTCCTCCTTGACGAAGAGACGGTCGTAGTTGCGGATCTCGATCTCTTTGGCATATTCAGTTGAAACCCAATGGATCGTGCCTTTGACAGAGCGCCATTCGCCTCCTCCCGGCTTCGTGGTCGGGTCGTAGGTGCACCTCAGCTCGACAACATTGCCCTCGGCATCCTTGACGACCTCCTCGCACTTGATGATGTAGGTGTATTTCAGACGAACCTCTCCGTCTGGTTTGAGGCGGAAGAACTTCTTCGGAGCGTCCTCCATAAAGTCGTCGCGCTCGATGTAGAATTCTCCCGTGAACGGAACCTTGCGGGTGGCTCCCTCCGGCTCGGCAGGGTTGAGAGGGCAGTCGAACCACTCCACCTTGCCCGGCTCCCAGTTGGTGAGGGTGACCTTCAAAGGTTTCTGAACGACCATATACCTGTTGGCCCTTGCGTTAAGATCCTGGCGCACACACCATTCCAAAAGCTGGATATCCATCATCTGGTCACGCTTTGAGACTCCGATCTTCTCGCAGAACATCTTGAGGGCCTCGGCGGTGTAGCCACGGCGGCGAACTCCGCAGAGAGTAGGCATACGTGGATCGTCCCATCCGGAGACAAGGCCTTTCTGGACGAGTTCCAGAAGCTTTCTCTTGCTCATCAGGGTATAGGTGAGGTTCAGTCTGGCGAACTCGTACTGATGGCTCGGCCAGATCTCAAGGGTCTTGATGAACCAGTCGTACAGAGGTCTGTGGACATCGAACTCAAGAGTGCAGATCGAGTGGGTGATGTGCTCTATTGAGTCGCACTGGCCGTGGGTGAAGTCGTACATCGGGTAGATGCACCACTTGTCGCCCGTGCGGTGATGCGAGGCGTGCTTGATCCTGTAGAGAATAGGGTCGCGGAACATCATGTTCGGGGAAGCCATGTCGATCTTCGCGCGGAGAACCTTCTCTCCGTCAGCGTATTTTCCGGCCTTCATGTCCCTGAACAGACGGAGGTTCTCCTCCACGGAGCGGTTTCTGTAAGGGCTCTCGGTTCCCGGCTTGTCCACGGTGCCGCGTCCCTTGCTGATCTCCTCCTGGGTCTGGTCATCGACGTAGGCCTGGCCGCGCTCGATCATCTGCTCGGCCCAGGCGTAAAGCTGGTCGAAATAGTCGGAAGCGTAAAGTTCCTTGTCCCACTGGAAGCCGAGCCACTGGATGTCCTCCTTGATCGAATCGACATATTCAGTGTCCTCCTTGGTCGGGTTGGTGTCGTCAAAGCGGAGATTGGTCTTTCCGCCGTACTTCTGGGCGAGCCCGAAGTTGATGCAGATGCTTTTCGCGTGTCCGAGATGGAGGTACCCGTTAGGCTCCGGAGGGAAACGTGTCATCACGCTCTTAACTCTTCCGGACTTCAGGTCGTCCTCTATTATCTCCTCAAGAAAGTTGAGTCTTTTCGGCTCCTCGGCCGTTGGATTTTTCGCTTCTTCCATTGTTCTGTCAGTATTAAACTCACAAACTTACATAAAAATCTGCGATTTTTACGCCCGTCACATAAGAAAGAAACAGTTTTTTAGAGGAAATACAAAAATATTCCGCTGATTCTCCATTATGGCTGAACTTCTTTCTTTTTGCGATCCATGGACTACTAGCTGTTTTTGCGTGGCAGATAACTGCTTGATAATTAGCGTAATCGTAAATCACCTAGTGCGAAATCACGTACTAGGTAATCGTTCTGTTGCTTGATAATCAATGTGTTGGGTGCCACGGACCCACCGCGCACACTGCCGCCCACACTGCCGCGCACACTGCCGCCCACACTACCGCCGTTCGAGAACCTCAAGGCACATGCGGCCGTTGTGGTATGGGCATTTCCAGAAGCCGGCGCGGTCATCGGTGGTGTTCGGGGTGCCGTCGGAGCGGAGGCTCCAGTACCACTCGCCGTCGGGACAGATGATGTGGTGGCGGATGAAAGACCATTTGGCCTCGGTTGATTCGAGCCAATATGACCCTCCGGTTTTCTGGTACTGGTTGATGCAGCCGACGACTGTCTCGGCCTGGACCCACCAGTGGCGGCCGGAATCCCGGCGGCTTGTTCTACTGGACCGGCCAGGGCTACCGTGGCGAACCTAACCCGATGGTCTGGTCGGCCACCGGCTCCCAGTTCGGAATCCTGGACCACTGCTGCTGCCCGAAGGACGAGGCGTTCAGTGGCAAGGCCCAGGTCATCGTCCGTTCGGTTGAAGGCTCGACAGGACCGGTCAGAATCCAGACAGGCGACCGGATTACCGAGATAGAGGTCATCTGAACTTTATTTCTGCTCCAGTACTTTGATGTCGATTTTGTAGATACCGTCGTTCATGTAGCCGTACTGGAATGAAGGCAGACAATAGACAGCGTATAGCTGGAAATGCTTGTCGTCCAGTTTGAGGTTCTGTGCGTCATACTTTGAAAAATCGCGTCCCCATTTGTAATCACTTGGGAAATATGCGTACGCCATGTACTTGCCGTTGAAGAGCATGCCTGTGGGAAATTCGTTGAAGATTATGTGGTTTCCCTCGCAGTGGAACTCCACGTAGTCCGGCGTGCTGCCCATCCATCCGTTGGCGGCATATTCCTCGGCTACCAGACCTTCACGGTATGGATCCATGACACGGTATATCTCCTCCCCGTCCGCCTTGTAGATTTCAGTCCCGTAGGCCTTCTCGAAGATGCATTCATCGAAGTAGTCGCAGTCTCCGTATTTTTTGAACACCAGTTTCTTTGTCACGGTCACAGTGATCGTGCTTCGTCCGGAAGGGGAGACTCCATCGATGATGTCCAGTCTCATCCTGTATTTCTCGGAAGTCTTCAGCTTGCCTGTGTCGCTGAACCTCAGGCGTACCAAGGCCTTGCACGAATTAGGTGAGAAAGTGACCTTGGACGACACCAGTGAGAACACATCGTTAGGATCAGCGTCTTCCCAGACAGGAGTTGACGCGTCCTGCGGTGCGGTGTCGTACTTGAATGACACATGAGCCTGCTCCGCCGTGCCGTTGACACCTCTGTAGACAGGGATCTCCAGAGTGCCTTTGTCATCGGAAGATACCTCCGCGTAGAGCACGTTTGAGGCGAAGGCGAATCCGCTTTCGCCATCGTAGAGGGCACCTTCATTCTCTCTTGTGCAGGACAACAGCGCCATGGCCGCGACGCTCGGGAAGATATATTTTAATACATTAGTTCTGAACATAAGGATTCTGGTCTTCGGGATTGATGTTTGGATTGTTGTCTATTTCCACCTGGGGTATCATCAGGATGCATTCGATGTAGTCCGCCGGGAAATTGAGATAATCCGGATACTTGCTGAGGTAGTTGGTGTGATTGGATTCCTCGCCGTTCACTTTCCAGTACCGTGTCCAGCCTTTGGCGAGCCTGAGAATGTCGAAGATCCGTCCAGTCTCGCCCCAGAGCTCGATTCTGCGTTGCAGCAGGATTTCGTCCAAAAGAGTCTTCACGGTTCCTACAGTGCCGAAAGTCTGTTCGTTTCCTCCTAGCGTGTCCAATGTGCCGCTCCAATTGGAATCCCGGCGGCTCATGATCTCTCCAAGGGCGCTCTTGGCCTCGTTGTCGTTGCCCATGCGGCAAAGCGCTTCGGCAAGGATCAGGTAAGCCTCCTCAAGACGCATGAATATGTAGTCCCCTTTGTAGGAATTCTGATCCGCCCATTGGAACTTGAACTGGTTGTAGTTGATGTTGGCTCCATATTTCCATTCCTTCTCGCTCACGCCTATGTTTCCGTTCCACCATCCCTTTCGGATGTCGGAGTCGGGAATCTGGGCATATAGCCAGTTGCTTATGCACTTGGGGGATTCTGCCGCATAATAGACGTTGGTGCATGCGTCCATGTTCGAGAAGAATGAGGCGAACACCGTTGACTGGTCGGAGATGATCTCCGCACCCCACATCACCGAGGACGAGCTGACGCTGTTGAACGGAGTCTTTCCTGTGGTCCAATCAGTGGTGCTGTCGTCAAATGTGCCTTTGGTCACGGTCGCATCCAACTTGGAGAGCAGCGATGCGTAGGGGGTGCTGATCGCTCTTTTGGCTGCCACAACCGCTTTGTTCCAGTCGTTCTCGACCAAAGCCACACGGGCCTGGAGCAGACTTGTGGAGTAGAGATCGAGATTGGAGATATGTTTGCGCTTGACACCGCATTCCTCGAACAGAGAGACCGCTGTCTCAAGGTCCTCGTCTATCCGGGCATAGACTTCTCTTACCGGGCTGCGCTTCCTGCCTTTGCTTGACGCTGTTGTCGGCTCGGTGTAGATCGGCACACCCGGAAGGTCCTCATGACCGACCAATGTCTGCTGGAATGACTGGATCAGCATGAAGTAGCTGAACGCCCGCGCCGCGTATGCCTGCGCTGTCGTGCATTTGATTTCATTCTCGTCTCCTGTGGCTGTCTCCGCCGCTGAGATTATGTGGTTGACGTTGCTGATGATTTCGTAGAAATATTCCCATGTGAAGTAGCAACGCCAGATTTTGCTGGTGTAGCGGCTGCGCTGGTCGTAGTTGTAGTCCTTCCAGAACCATCCGGCACCTTGTGCTGTCTGCACCATGTCATCGCCCATCAGGTCGGCGGCAAGTGTCACCGCCATGTTGCCGAAGCATTGATGAGCGTTGGCGGAGACGAAGTCAAGACGGTTGTACATTGTCGAATATACTCCGTTCATCGCGACTTGCAGGCCTTCCGCGTCCGCAAGAATCCTTTCCTTGTCCACATCTGTGGTGGGGGAGGTCTCCATCAGCGAGGAACACGCACCAAACATCGTGGCGGACAATATGATAATGATTGGAAATCTTTTCATGAAGCTTAGAATTTAATGTCCACACCGAGTGAGACCGTACGGTTCGGAGTGTAGGTGTAGGAGGTTGAACCTGAGAAACTGCTCTGTGGATTTAGCCCCTTTAGGGCGCTCAGCATCAGGAGGTTGTCTCCGGAGGCGTAAAGACGGAGAGAACGGATATGGTATTTCTCCAGACTTGCGGACCTGAATGTGTAGCCTGCCGAGACGCTCTTTATGCTGAAGTAGGAAGCGTCGATGAGGAATCGATCGTTGATGACGGTCGTGGCGGTTGTGGTGACCTTTGGAACGTCGGTGATCTGCCCGGCTTCAGTCCATGCACGCAGCGAGTTTACGTGATATGTCTGCCCCACGTAAGACGGTTCCATCATGGAACGATAGGTGCTGTCATAGATATTGCCGCCCAGCGAGTAGGTGAACAATGCCGAGAGATCAACGCCTTTTATGTGAAGATTGGATGACAGGGAACCGTAGATGGTCGGGATCCTGCTGCCGCAAAGCCATTTGCAACCTGACGCTATGGTCGCGTCGTTGGTCACGTACTCGCTGCCTTCGATCCTCTTGCCGTCAGTGTCTTTCATGTAGGCCAGGTAAAGCTGTTCTCCTGTAGCCGGATCGACACCTGCGCTGCGGGCCATGTAGAATGTGTTGACGGTCTCGCCTTCGCGGATCAGATACACACCGTTGTTGATGTCCTCGCCGTTGCCGGTGAGCGCCACCACCTTGTTCCTGACGGTGGATCCCATAACCGACACGTTCCAAAACACATCCGGGGTGTTGAGAATGTCGTAACCCAAGGTTATGTCCATACCTGTGTTGTACATCTTGCCGACATTGGCATAATAGCCGGGAAAGCCCAAGGAAATGGCGATGGGATATTCAAGCAGCATGTCAGTCGTGGTCCTCTTATACCATTCGACGGTTCCGCTCAGCCGGTTGAACATCTTGAATTCGACACCAAGGTTGATGTTGCCGTTCTTCTCCCACGTCACATTCTTGTTTTCGAGTGAGGAGATGATGGCACCTGAATATGTCGCGTTCGGGTAGGTCATGTCGTAGAGTGCCTGCCATGCGTAGTAGGAACCGATGTTGTCGTTGCCTTGCACACCGTAACTGGCTTTCAGCGTCATGTTGTCCATCCAGTCGATTTCTTTCATGAATGGCTCCTGTGAAATTCTCCATGACGCGCCCAAAGACCAGAATGTGCCCCATCTGTGCTCCCTGATGAACCGTGAGGATGCGTCCATACGCAGACTGCCGGACAGGTAGTACTTGTCGGAGAAGTCATAGTTCGCCCTGCACAGCCACGAGTTGATGCGGTACGTGTCTCCTGTTGAGGTCGCGTCCGCGATGGTGGATCCCATCCCAAGCTCATCGAACTTGTCGAACGGGAATCCGGTTCTCTGTCCCATCAGGTAATGGGCCTCGCTGTTGTAGAATTCGTGCCCGGCCATCATGTCGATGGTGTGCTCACCGAAGCCGTGTCTGTAGGAAAGCAGTTGATTCCAGGTGTAGCTGCGCGTGCGTTGATGTTCCTTGGTCAGACGTCCGGTTCCGGCGGCGTTTCCGTTGTTTCGGTTGTACATCGTGGTGTTGTTCTCGTTCACGATGTCAGCGCCCAGGGAAGTGCTTAGTTTAAAGTCTCCGAATTTTATTCCAAGATGTCCGCGCAGGTTCACGTTGTCACTGATCATGTAGTAGTCGTCATCGAAAAGGGTTGCGATGCAGTTTCGGTTGTTCTGCGCCCCCGCCGGCCTTGAGGAGCCATAGTCAAAGACTCGCTTACCGTTGTCCATTATCGCGTTCCCGTCGGAATCGACCTCGTGCACCGGGTAGATCGGGGCCATCATCATGGCGGTGTACCAGATGTTGTTGGCCTCGGTCCCGGACGCTCCGAGATAGTCACTTCTTGAATTGGAATAATTGGCGTTGAGGCCGAATTCGAACCAATCGTATGGCGTGAATTCCGCGCCGAGCCTGGCTGTTATGCGTCGGAACGAAGTTGTCGTGATGGTTCCGTTCTCGTCGAGGTAGCCGAGCGACGCCATGTATTTGCTTACGTCTGAAGCCCCTGACATGGAGAAAAGATATTCCTGACGTGTCGGCAGCTTGGCTTTGGCCTCTCCCAGCCAGTCCGCGCTGTATCTTGTCGCCGCGTCTGAGACAACCTTCCCGTCAGCGCCGAACAGGTTCTCTACATCTTTGTCGAAGATGTTGTACTTGTTGTTGATGCCGAGAACGTTCTTGGAGAGGCGTGATGGAGTCAAGGTGGCGGCCTCGCCGGGAAGATGTCCTTCCGTGTAGACGAGATCATTGTACGTCGCTCTGTACATCTGTTCCATGTACTGTGTGGCGTTGACGGTTTCGTACGGGCTTATCGCCATGGAGTTGAAGCCGACACGGGCGGTGAAGTCTATGGCGATTCTTTCATCGGAGCTCCCACCGCTCTTGGTTGTCACGATGACCACACCGTTGGCTCCTCTGGAGCCGTAGAGCGCTCCGGCAGACGCGTCCTTAAGCACTGACAGGCTTTCAATGTCGTTGGGATTGAGGGAATTGAGACTTCCATCGTAAGGGATGCCGTCCACCACGATGAGTGGAGAACTGCTTGCGTTGATCGATCCGAATCCTCTCACCATTATGCCGGATCCGCTTCCTGGCTGCCCGCTTCCGGATGTTGTCATCACTCCTGACATCTGTCCGTCAAGCATCCTGGAGACATCCGCGACAGGCCTGTCCCGTAACTTGTCACCCCTTATCGTTTCCGCTGAACCGGTGAATGACTCTTTGGACGCCGTTCCGTACGCCACGACAAGCACATCATCAAGGACATTCACATCGGCTGTCATCGCGACATTGATTGTGGTGCGCCCATTCACCGCAATGGTCTGTTCCTGCATTCCGAGGCATGAGAACACCAATGTCGCGTCAGAAGGGACGGATATGGAATATTTCCCGTCAATGTCAGTGATTGAATGGTTGCTTCCGTCTTTCTCGAGGACGGCGACCCCGGGAAGTGGCGCGTTGCCAAAAATATCAGTCACCTGACCGGTGACTGATATCTTCTGTGCCGACAACGGCAGTGTCGCCGCTAACAGCGTCAGCAACGTGAGCAGAATTGTTTTCCTTCTCATATTACTCCTTTATGCAACGGGTGGCCGCGCCGTATGATCGGTTGAGCCCTGATTCGCTGGCAGGATTACCCCATGCCATGTTCTCATAAAACACAGTGTTGGAATTGTCTGAACGAGTGTTGTACAGCGCGCTTCCGCCCACGCTTTGTAGCGTGCCCTTGGTAGGGTCGATGTTGCCGACCAACGGGAACCAATATTCCCTGCCGGCTTTCGTCTTGTAGCGGAAACCGATGCTCTTGTCGTAATCCTGATACCATGGGTATGACTCATCGTATTTGCTGTCATCGTTCAGCTTGCCGGCTTTCTTGTACTCGGTTCTGAAGCCCCATCCGTTTCCTGCGGCAGGCATCCACCATCCTTCAGGGCATGGGTCGTAGATTGTCTTGGCATTGGTCTTGCCGCCCCACAGGTCGTTGTTCTGCAGGGACGCCTTGTCGGTGAGCCAATCTACGGCCGGCCAGGAACTTGACGGCGCATAGTAGAACACGTCCGGATGCTCTATGGCCAATTGGAGGTTGGTGCTTGTGTTGTCGTTGTATGTCGGCCTTAGCTCTGTCTTAACATAGATCTGGTTGCCGTTGATGTCATACAGGCGCTTCTGAATGCTGGATTCCACGTCATCTCCTCCCGGGAACGGATCCTTACGTCCCCACTGGTACATCAAACCAAGGGCGTCCTTGCTGTACTTTTCCGCACTCAAAGCTCCGAGATTGCGGTCCATGTATTTGTAAGTAATGCCGTTGGCGTCCGTCCATTCAAAGATGTCGGCCTCCGGGTCGTAGCCTGTCACCCAGACGTGCCAGCTCCACACGATCCTGTCACCGTCGCGTGCGGCGACCACCGCGTTGCCTTCCTTGCCGTCTGCAAGCTTGACCACGACAACACCTTCGTTTCCGTTTCCTGAGACAGAACTTACAAGCCCAATGGCGTCCTGCCAGACAAGAGTGGCGTTGTCAAACTCCAATGCTGTGGTCGAGTTGCCTTTCACAGCCTTGATAGTCAGAGTGCTGCCTGGTTTTGCGATGTGGCAGTTGGCTGCCCCCGCCGTCGTTGTGATCTCGACGATGGAGAGTGTTCCTGAATATTCAACTTTCCTGCCGTGATCGTCTGTCGCGCTGATCTTGATGTTGATCCGCTGGCCGATGGATGCAGGCGCATTGTATTTAACCTTAATGATGTCCTGATCGACGGTTGCTTCCGCACTCCAGCCGGAGGTTACCTCAACAGTCGGGATACCGGTGATCTTAGCCGGGGCGAGATTGAGAACCTTATAGGACAGTGTGAAGGAGCCTCCCGCCTTGACTGCCATTGATGCGGGCTCTCCCAAGGCGGAGATCGAAAGCGGCTCGGATGCGTTCACTTTGACGCTGACACTCTTTGTCAGACTGCGCTTGTGCGTGTCGCTTGCCGTGAGCGAGACCTTGACTTCCGTGGCTTCTGTGATCACTTCCGGAGCGGTCAGCTTGATGATTCCCTGGTAGTTGACATAGTCTACCTTGCCTAGCGCGCAAACATATTCATCGTTGTCAACGGAAGGAACCAGACTGAGGGTGGCGCCTTCTGAACCGGTTACAGTGAAAGGTATCTCCAAGGTCTGTCCAGGATTTACCGCCGGGGCGCTTGTGTCGAAGAATATGCCGAGGTCGCCGTAGTCATTGTCGCCTCCGCCTTCTCCTGGATCCTCGCCACCTCCGCTACCGTTGCCGATAACAGTCACATCCACAAACCTTGTAAGCTTTCTGTGATGTGAGTCGGAGACTTTGAGGAAGACCTGAGCCTCCAGGTCTTTGGAGATTGCCTTTGATGCGGTCAGTCTGATGACACCCTGTGAGTTGCCATAGTCAACCTTGCTAAGCTTGCAGGTCAGTCTGCTGTTGTCCGTGTAGGGCTCAAGGTCGATGGCGGCTCCTTCGGTTCCCGTGACAGTGAATGGAATCTCTATGCTTTCCCCTGCGTTGAGTACAACGTCCTCGGTGTCGAAGAGGATGTCAAGCTCGCCGTAGGAATCAGTCATCTCATTATAGGTGCAACCAATCAGCGCGGCCGCACCTATGACAAAAAGTAAGACGCGGTTAATGAATCTGTTCATCTTGCTCTGGTAATTTGTGGAATCTTATTCTTTGACGCAACGTGTCGGGAAGGCGTAGTTGAGATTGTACTTGCTCATGGTGAGAGGGTTGACCTTGATTGCGGACACATCGTCATAGTTTCCGTTGCCCGATGTGTTGACCTTGAACGCACATCCTCTGAAGTACGAGGCATTCAGCCTGCTTGCATAGTCCGGATCCACGTCCGAACACCAGACGACCGCGGTAGGGAGAGGCTTGCCGATGCAGTTGGCATAAGAGAATGAGGTGGAGTTGGAGTTCATCTCTCCAGTGACCGTGAGTCTAAGACCATCGTAGACGCACCCTCTGAACTGGACTTTCTTTCTGTTGCCGGCAGCGTATTTTTCGTTTGTGCCTATGGCGGACTGGTCGAAAGTCTCGTAGCTGGAGTCCCATAGTTCCTTGACATCGGTGGAGGCTTTGACTGCTGTCCATGCTGCCGCACTGGCTACTTTGTAGCCCGCCGGACACGGGTCGTAGGCGCTCTTCTTTCCGCCGTTCTCCCAAAGAGCCTTGAAGTTGTCAGCTCCGAAGGTGGTGGCGTCCGTGGTGATCCAACTGTAGCCGTGCTTCGCTCCGCTGAAATACTTGTTGTTGTAGTAAATTGTAGGATTCTTGATGGCGTTCTCCAGGTTGTTTGCCTCGGTGTTGTGCACAATTGTGATCTCCACCTCCGCACCGGAAGCGTCATAGACCGGCCTTGTCGCATATTCCCCGAACTTGATTCCCGGGAACGGATCCTTGCGGCCGTACTGGTAAACGAGACCTACGGAGAGTTCGCTCTTCTCGTCGAGGTTCAGCGCGCCGATGTTGCGGTCCTGGAATGTGAAGTCCCCGACTTTGACATCCTTCGGAGCGTCAGCCGTTACCCAGAAGAGCCAGCTCCACACGACATTGCCGGAAGCGTCGAGGCCGTTGATGACGGCGTTGCCTTCCTTGCCCGAGGCGAAGTGGACGATGGCGTCGGATTCATTTACCTGCGCGACCTCGGCGAAGAGGCCGACAGCATCCTGCCAGGCGAGGGTAAGTGACACTGCTCCTGATTTCAGTCCGCTGTTGCCCTTGAAGGTAGGGAACTGGACGTATGCTCCAGGAGCCACGATGAAAGAGTTGGCTGCCTCGGAGAGCTTTACGTAGCCTTCAAGAACCGTCGGAGTCACGTTCACTGTTTTCGAGGCTGTCCTGTTGTTGAGCTCGTCGCTGAAAGTGACATTGACGTTGAACGGGGTTCCGTCAAGAATCATGGCCGGGGCTGCTATGCTGATTGTCCCATCGTCATTCCCGGAGTTGAGGGTGTAGCTGACCTTGTAGTCCTCTACGGCATTGTCATCTATTTTGACCGTGATGTCATTGCCGCGTACATCATTCAGCGTGAAATCGATGGTTACCGTCTCGCCTGAACTGATGGCGACGGACTTGCCGTCGCTGATGGCAGGAAATTGAGGATCCAGTTCCTCGTAGGACTTTTCGCAGGATGCGAAGCAAGCGGCGATAGCGGTTGCCGCGATGCATTTGAAAATCTGTCTCATTTGTCTTAGTTGTTTTATATACGATTTCTCGTCGTGGCTTGCAAGAAAGCAAATGATTTTCAAAAATCCAAATTCTTTATTCTAGTAGTACTTGATTATAAACGTTTTATACGGAAATTGCATGGCCTGTGAACTTTAATGATTATCACCGAACCCCTACTTATTCATTACTGAACGATTACTTTGGAACATGAAATACTTTTGAATAGAAACGTATTCTGATAAAATGATATTTTTTAGACTTCCTGATTGGAAATTTGCGTTATCGGAGGGATTCATAGGGCGGTGGAGTTGATTTCTGGCAGAAAAGCACAGTGTCAACCTAATATTCTTGTGTTTCTTGCTTTTGTCAGAAGAATAATGTGTACCCTATCGTAGGGGATGCGGTGAAGACGGAGGTCAGCCTGAGTCCGTAGCCGTCGTAGGATGACTCCTCGATTTCGGCGTACATCGGATTTTTCTTCCGTAAACATTGTAGCAACCGAAGCTCACCGCGGCCCTTTGCTCCAGGAAATTGTAAACCTTGTCGGTCACCGCATACACTTGGCAGCGCAGGCCGGCGTTCACGTTAAGCCACCGGGCCAGCCTTGTCTCCGCGTTTAAATTGTTTCCGAAGTCAAGTATGTTGGACACGTTGTCATTCTTCTCGGACCAGGTGTCCGGTCCTACGGACGTCTCGTGTCTATGATAGATGTCGCAGACTCCGTCGTCGAATTTGAGGCGCGTCCTTAATATTCTTGAAATTACGGCAGGTATGGTTGCTGTAACCTACTGAATGTCCGGGTATTGGCGGGCGAAGGTGGCGAAAGCTCCGTAGAGGGCGGCCTCCTCGATGTGGGCGACGGGGGAGATGCGATTTATTGAAGCCACGCCCGCAAGTCCCTCTTTCAGAGCCTTTTCCATGAATATGTATGAGCGGGAGATCTGACCTCCAAGAAGAAGACACTCCGTGCCGATCTCGGAAAGGATCGGGCTTACGGCCTGAGCGAGGAGGGTCGCGACATGTGAGAACGTTGCCAGTGCGGCTGGTTCCCCGGCTCCGGCGCGGACGCCTATCTCCTTGACTGTCAGCCAGGGCTCTTCCTTGCCGCTCAATTCACGGTAAGCTTTGAGAAATCCACGTTTGGAGACATAATCCTCAAGGACCCCATCCATGTAGGGCATCTTGTAGATGCTTCTGGCCGGAGACGCCGTGGAAGAGTACTGGATCTTGCCGTCGATGCTGAACGCGAATCCCAGCCCTGTGCCTAAGGTGATGACGCAGACATTCTTGTAGCCGGTGCCGGCTCCATGGAACATCTCGCCTGAAAGCTGGGCGTTCACGTCGTGCACGAAACTGACCTTGAAATCCTTTCCGGCGATTCCTTTGAACCATTCTTTCATATCCATCCCGTAGATGTCCGCGAATTTGTGTGTCATCAGCGGAACCCCGGCATTGTAGTCAAAGGGGCCGGGAAATGTCGCCGCCAGTCCGACCACGCTCATTCCCGGTTCCTTTGATTTCATGATTCCTTCACGAAGAGATTTCTCCAGGGACTCAAGTATTTCCTTGCGGCTTCCGTCTGAACGGATCGGTACCTGCCAGGTGAGCCCGTCGGCCAACTCTCCCGTCGAGTCAGCGAGCCCGCCCTTGACGAAAGTCCCGCCGACATCCAGAAGCACAACAGATTTATCTGTCATTTCCGTAAACGTTTTTTTCATTATTCGCACGTTGACATGTTCAATGTGCGATTCACAGGCCACGCGCAGACTTATGTTCACCGGTATGACCATGATTTCTCTTTTCCCGGTAGTGATGTAAGTGTGTTGTGGTGTGGTGCAAATGTAGACCTTTATTTTCTTAAGTCAAAATATTTTTTTTAAATTTGTGACCATACCAGACTTGACCACGGTCTGGAAGTATTGTATTTTGTATGCCGATAGTATTAAGCCTCGATAACTCTTCGCCTGTTCCGGTCTATAAGCAGCTTATGGACCAGATCGAGTCGGGAATCAATGGCGGCGCTTTCCACAGCGGAGAGCTGCTTCCTTCAATGAACGAACTTTCCTCCTTGCTGGACATCTCGAAGGAGACCGTCAAGAAAGCCTATTTCCATCTCCGTGACAAGGGAGTGATCTATTCCACGCAGGGAAAAGGTTACTACATCGCGGATCAGACCAGCAACCGGCAGATGCGTGTGCTCCTCCTTTTCGACAAGTTCAGCAGCACCAAGCAGATGCTTTACAACTCTTTCCACGACACGACCGGCGGCAAGGCGGACATCACGATCTACCTGCACAACCAGCAGATCAATCTTCTTGAATATTATATCGATGAGAATCTGGGCAAGTTCGACTACTATGTCATCACCCCGCATTTCCCTTTGGATCCCGAGACCCAGAAACGTGTCCTGAAGGCGTTGAGGAGGATCCCCAACCGCAAGCTCATAATCATGGACAACTATCTGCCTGAGCTCCCGGGTAACTATGGGGCTGTCTATCAGGATTTTGAGAACGATGCTTACTATGGTCTCGCGATGGGTGTCAAGAAACTGAAGAAGGTTCCTAAGCTGAATGTTGTCATCGAGCTTTCCAGCCTGTACCACACCATGATCTCCAAGGCCGTGTCCCGTTTCTGCGAAGAGAACGAGATACCTTACGAGTTCTACACCCAGGTCACACCTCAGATAGTGAAGCCTAAGGAGGTCTATCTGATTCTGCACGGTCAGTTCGACATGGAGCTCATCAAGCTGGCCAGAGCCGCCAAGTCGCAGAAACTCAAGCCGGGGCGGGACTTCGGAATCATCTCTTACAACGAGTCTCCGATGAGTGAGATCGTGCTTGACGGCCTGACCACAATCTCGGTTGACTTCGTGCAGATGGGGCGTCTTGCGGCCGAGATGATTCTGGACGGGAAACTCTTCAAGCAGAAGTGCGATTTCCGGATGATTCATCGCAACTCATTCTGACAGAAGCTTCTCAATGGTTTTTCTTGAGATTACACTGATATTCCGGCTCAACATTTCTTAAAAATTTTTGAAGAACCGGAAATTGTTGATATATTTGCATTGTGGATACCACACCACAACACACATAACATCGGACGAAAATTAACGAATAAAGAATAGCGATATGAAGAAGTTGTTTGTAACCACAGTCTTGATTCTTGCGACGGTGATGTCTGTCTCCGCCCAGAAGAAGCCGTATTCAGTGACATGGCAGAATTTCAACACTTACTCCACCAGGTTGCCTGAGACCGGAAAGCTTGTCACCAAGCCGGCTGACGGCTCTGGTGATTCCAGATGGTCCATCGGCTGCGAGACCCTTGACAGGGACTACGCTGATTTCAGCCAGTTCAGGAAGTACGTCGGACCTCTCGGAGTCGGCTACGCCAGAATCCAGAGCGGCTGGGCCAAATGCGAGCAGGAGAAGGGCAAGTACGATTTCGCATGGCTGGACGAGATTGTGGACGGGTTGAACTCACAGGGAGTCTGCCCATGGATGTGCCTTTGCTACGGCAATCCTCTTTACGGAGCTGACAGGAATCTCGGCTCCGGTATCTTCACGACAGACGAGGTGATGAAGCCTTGGCTGAAATACGTCCGTGAGACGGTCAAGCACTACGGTGACCGCGTCGCCATGTGGGAGATCTGGAACGAGCCGAACCTTAGGAGCAAGAACAATCCGGAGGTCTATGCGGAGATGCTCATTGTCACGGCCGAGGAGATCAGAAAGGTCAACCGCAAGGCCGTGATCATCGGATTCGGCCTGTCAGGAGTGCCTACCGCATGGCCGAAGAAAGTCATGGACATCCTTAAGGACAGGAAGAAGACCGATCTGATCGACATGGTTTCTTTCCATCCATATTATCCTAATCCTGACAACGCCACGACCGACATCCTTGCCCTTGACAGCCTGATGAAGTCATATTCCCCGAAAATCAAGCTTTTCCAGGGTGAGACAGGATGTCCTTCAATCCTTGAATATGGCCATGCGATGAACCACTACGAGTGGAGCGAGTACAAGCAGGCCAAGTGGGACCTGAGGCGCATGGCGAATGACTTCCGTCTGGAGATCATGTCAAACATATTCACTATGGTGGACTTACAGTATGAAAACATGCTTCAGTCGTTTGGACTCATCAGGATGAACCTCCGGAAGAAGGTTGTTTACAAGAGGCCTTCTTATTATGCGGTGCAGCATATGGTAAGCCTGCTGACTACGAAAGTTCATCCTTTCGACCTTGAGGTGGATCACAACGCCACAAGAGAGATTTCCGTTGTGGGAATAAAGGATGAGGCCGGGAAGACAGTGGGAGCCATGCTGTGGTACAGTGACCAGATGCCGACCGATGTCCTTGAGAAGGACAACGTGAGCATGACGATAAAAGGCCTTGACATGAAGGATCCTGTGTACGTGGAGCCGATCACCGGTAAGGTGCATGAAGTCAAGACCGTGATTCTCAGGGGCGGCCTGAGCGGCGGGAATGTCCGCCTGTCCGGCCTGCCGATGTGGGACAGCCCTGTTTTCCTGATGGAGCGTGAGAGTGTGAGCATGGAACGGGAATAGTGAGCGTCCACATTGAATGATGAACACTAAATACATTATAACTAATGAAGGATAATTACGGACAATCAATCCAACGCAGCCTGGGGTCAATCCTCCGGGTTGCTTTGGCTGTTTTGGTGTGCCTGACCCTCGGTGCCTTGTCCGGAACGGGTTTCCAGGCCTCGGCTCAGAATCGATCCGCATCCAAGACCGTGAAGATCAAAGGATCTGTGATCGATGAGGATTCCAAACCGGTACCGGGTGTCGCTGTCCTTGTCAAGGGTCACCCTGAGTTCGGAGGTACTATGACGGACGAGAAAGGAGGATTTGTCTTCAACGTTCCGTCCGACGCCACGGTTCAGTTCTCTTGCATAGGTTACAAGCCGGTCGAGATGTCGGTCGCCAGGAATCTGGATTGGATGATAACTATGGTTGAGGAGTCTGTCGCCCTTGAAGGCACTGTTGTGGTCGGCTACGGTGTGCAGCGCAAGGAAAGCGTTGTCGGAGCCATCACCCAGGTCAAGGCCGAGGATCTTGAGAAAACAGGAACCTCAGACATCACCAGCGCTCTGGCGGGAAAGGTTTCCGGCCTTTTGGTATATTCCCAGAACGGCGCGCCGGGCCAGAGTGACGCCACATTGATACTGCGAGGCCTTTCCAGCTGGAACGGCAGCGCCCCGCTTGTGATGGTCGATGGCATCGAGCGGTCAATGAATATGTTGTCTCCGACGGACATCGCCAGCGTCTCTGTCCTGAAGGACGCGTCCGCCACCGCCGTGTATGGAGCGAAGGGTGCGAACGGTGTGATCCTTGTCACCACAAAGACCGGCTCGAAGGGCGCTCCTAAGTTTTCAATCAATGTGGAGCAGGGCTTGAATTCTCCGATGTGGACTCCTGAGCACGTGGAAGCGGGAACGGTGACCAGAATGGCGAACATCGCCTATAAGAACACGCAGTCTTTCGGCTCGCAGTTCTCTGATGAGGTGATAAAGAAATATGAGGACCAGTCTGACCCGATTAGATACCCGGATGTGCATTGGTACGACCTTCTCCAGAAACAGTTCGCGACCAGCACGAACGCTGACTTTTCGGTGTCGGGAGGCTCGGACAGGGTTCGTTATTATCTGGGTGTCAGCTATGTGCACGAAGGCTCTATCATCAAGGAGATCTACCCTGGGACGAACTTCGCCAGCGACAGGATCAACTACCGTATGAATCTGGACTGGGATGTCACGAAATCCACCTTACTGTCTTTCAAGGTGGGCGGTGTCACCAACATGGTGAAGAATCTGGCCTCACACTCCGGATCTTCCTGGCTTTTCAGTACGATCTACCAGTCGCCGACCATCACCTTCCCGGCCTATTATCCGGCTGATGTTCTTAAGCAGTATCCTGATCCTAATTATCCGGACGCTGATTCAGACCGTGTCGGCGCCAACCAGGGGTCAAAGTATGAGAATCCGTATTCCGCCTTGTCTGACCCGGATTATGTGAAGAACGTGAATTACCGTTTGTTCACCGACCTGATTCTTACCCAGAAGCTGGATTTCATCACAGTGGGACTGTCCGCCACCGCAAAGTTCGGTATGACTTCGGCCTATGCGAGGGTCTCGCAGGAGGCTTCGACCAATTTCGCCAAATGGAACATCAACTGGGAGGCTTACGACGCAGGTAACACGGACATTTGGGAGATTCAGGACAATAAGTCGAATTATGTATGGAATGACAAGCCGTTCTCCATTACTCAGAACAACTCGCCTTCAGGCGTGAGCTTCATCACATATCTGGAAGGTTCCCTGAACTACAGCAGGAAATTCTCCAGAAAGCACAATGTCTCAGCTTTGGCTCTGTACAACCAAAGACAGTACAACTCAGGAGCCTCATTCCCGAAAAGGACACAGTCTTTTGTCGGCCGTGTGACTTATGACTACAAGGGTAAATACTTGTTCGAGAGCAATATCGGTGTGACTGGAAGCGAGCAGTTCTCGCCTGACTACAGGTATGGTGTGTTCCCTTCGGCCGCGGTAGGCTACATCGTATCCAAGGAAAAATTCTGGAAAAGGGCTATGCCTTGGTGGAGCACGATGAAGATCCGCTACTCCAACGGTTGGGTCGGTAGTGATGCCTCGGGCAGCAACTGGCTTTACTATTCTTCGTGGAAGCAGACCAGCGGATATTACCAGGAGGAAGCCGCGGCGAACGTCACGGCGAGATGGGAGACCGCACACAAGCAGGATCTCGGCTTCGAGATGGGATTCCTCAAGAACAAGCTCACGGTCAATGTCGATCTGTATGACGAGAAGCGTAACGATATGCTGATGCCTCCTGTCGTGACGGCCTTTGTGGGTGTGGCCTACAAGGATGTGAACGCCGGTGCCTTGAAGAAGCACGGTTTCGAGGTCGAGGCTAATTGGCGGAACACCACCTCCGGTGGCTTCACCTACAGTTTCGGCGGCATGATCGGACTCAGCGAGAACAGGATAACCAAGTACGGTGACGCTCCTTACGCTCCTGAATATCAAAAATATGCCGGAACGCCTCTGCAATCGGCCAGGACCGGCGACCAGCTCATCGACGACAAATTCTTCGGAAGCATCGACGAGATCCACGGTTACCCTAACTACGCCACGGAATGGACCAATGTCGTTCCTGGTGTCTATAAGTTCCTGGACTACGTTCCGGACGGTAAGATATCCCAGCAAGACCTTCACGTGCTGAGAGGATCGACTTACGCTCCGGGGGTATATTCATTCAATGTCGGAGGCACTTACAAGGGATTGACCTTCAAGGTGCTGTGCACCGGCACGATGGGTAAGTACATCAACTACAAGCGTGTGAACATAGTTCCGTTCTACGCCGGTGCCTACGTGATCCACGATTCGCATCTGAACTACTGGACTCCGACCAACAGGGACTCTGACATTCCGGCGCTTTCATTCTCTGACGAGATGTACGCCTGGGGAGGTGGCACCTCCACCTATCCTGGCTATAACTTGGCCATCCCGGATTTCACATGGAAGCGTTCGGACTATATGACAGTCAAGGAAGTTATGGTGCAGTACAGGTTCTCCGGGCCGAACATCAAACGGATCCTTGGTGTGAAGCATCTCGCCGTCGGACTTGTCTGCAACAATCTGTGGACATTCTCCAACATCAAGGACACCGATCCTCAGAGGCTCACCACGGCGGCTAACTCCTATCCGACGATGAGGATGCTCAAACTTAATGTAAACCTTGCATTCTAATGATTATGAAAACATTTGTCAACAAGATAAAATATAGCCTGTTGGGAGTTGCCGCTTTCTTGGGTGTAAGCGGCTGCAATTTCCTCGATGTGGATCCTGAACTGGGACTTTCCGATGAGGAGGTGTTCGGCTCATATTCCGCGTTCCGCAAATATTTCGATTGGATCTACGAGTCCAACGGAGGAAAGAACATGGAGAGGATCCATATCGCGTACCCGTTCTACTACGACCTTTTCCAGCAGTATGCGTTCTCTTGGTACAACACGACGGACATCTCTGACGCCGGAAAGATGGGTGTCACCCAGCAGTATTTCAAGCAGGGAGCCCTTACTCAGGATTTCCTTGCGAAAGTGACCTTCGACACCGGCAAGGCAGACAACAAGCCGATCGCAAAGGCGATGTTCTCCACGATCAGAAGGTGCAACATGACAATCGCACACATTAACGAGTGTCTGAACATCACCGAGGATCAAAAGAACGATCTTCTCGGACAGGCTTTCGCGCTTCGTGGATTCGCCCATTTCACACTTGGCCGTCTGTTCGGAGGCATGCCTTATCTGGATCATGTCATCGAAGCTGATGAAGAGTGGGATCTCCCGAGGCTTTCCACCCACGAGACGTTCACGAGGGCCGCGGAGGATCTTAAGACGGGTTACGAGATGATGGCCGCCGCCGGTGTGGCGCGCCGCAACACTCCGGAGAATCTTGTGTCAGGCACGGTTGATGAGATCAATGGTATCGCTGCCATCGGAATCCGCTCAAGGGCTTTGCTTTATGCCGCGAGCGAATTGCATAATGAGAGAGGACAGGAGGATTGGGTTGTGGCCGCTGAAGCCGCTGCCGAGGCACTTAAGGCGGCTCTGGACGCAGGATTCACTCTCCTCCCGGCAGCCCAGTACACTGATAATTTCTATGGCAAGCAGATGACCAATGAGACGATCTGGAGCTGGTCATACAAGGCCAAGAACAATCATGCTAACTTTGTGGGTATCTTGGCGTATCCGCAGTCCGGAAGAGCCGGTTCTTCCGGTGTCTGCCCGACGCAGAATTTTGTGGACAGGTACGAGACCGCCTATGGAGAGCCGTTGGTGACAGAGGAAGACAAGGCCGCCGCGATCGCCGCCGGGCATTACAATCCGCAGAATCCTTACGCTGATCGTGATCCGCGTCTGGATATGACCATAGTTCATGATGGCAGCGCCGACGCCGCGGCCAGTGGCAAGGTCATAAACATCTACTATGATCCGGCGAAGAAGAACTATCCTGTGACAAAACTCAGCGGAGTCAATGTGACATTCGGAATAGATTGGGGGTCAAAGGATAATGGTACACAGGGATATTCAAGCACCGGTTATTATTGCAAAAAATACTGGGACGGGAAATTAGGCTCGAAAGGCACCAGCCACTATCATATCGATCCTATTGTCAGAGTGGCGGAGCTTTACCTGAACTACGCTGAGGCTGTCAACGAGGCATACGGCCCGAACGGCGCGGCCGGAGGATTGGATCTTACCGCTGTGCAGGCTGTCAACATCATCAGAAACCGTGTCGGCCAGCCTGACGTCCTGGAGAAGTACACCGCTGACAAGGACCGCTTCCGTGAGAGAATCCGCAACGAGCGTGGCATTGAACTGGCATTCGAGGGACATCATTACTACTATGACATCAGAAGATGGAAGACCGCTCCGGAGCATATGAGCAAGACTCTCTATGGAATGTATGTGGAAAGCATCAAGAAAAGCGGGGAGTACCCTATAGGCAGAAAGTTCGAGGTCCGTCCGCTTCCGAACAACCGTCAGTGCGTCTGGAAGGACTATATGTACTACCTTCCTTTCCCTGACACCGAGGCCTACAAACTCAAGAATTTTGTGAACTGGACCTGGAAGTAATTAACACGACACAAGAATGAAAGCATCAAAATATATTATCTCAGTCCTTGCCGCGGCCGTGGCGTGCGTCGAGCTGTCGGCGGCCGTCCCGGAGAAAAAGGACACTGTCATCACCTATCCGTGGGGACAGAAACTGACCTACTGGCAGACAACCGGCAGCGGACTTTCCGTGAATATTCCTAAACTGGAAACCAAGGTCGCCGGAGACCTCAGGAACAGGATGACCGGTGTCGTGCCTGGGATGGATGTCAGGGAACTGACCGGTGGTTTCGACCCGTCCGCATATGCGATGTACACGATGAACAACAGCCATATCCAGCTGACGATGAGGGGCAACAGTGATCTGATGTGCATCGTGAACGATATGTACATACCTTTCAGCTCTCTTCTTCTGGATCCCAACCAGATCGAATCCATAACGGTGCTCACCGATGTTGTGGACAGGGCCAAGTACGGTCCTCTGGCCACAAACGGCGCTCTTTTGATCCGCACAAAACAAGGAGGGTACAACACTCCGATGCGCATCCACGTGGATATGGAGAGCGGTATCAGCATGGCCGGCCGTGTGCCTGAATGGGTGAACGGTGTTGAATATGCTCAGTTGAACAATGCGGCCAGAGCCGCCAGCGGCTATGACGAGCTGTATTCACCTGAGGCGATAGAGGGATTCGCGAAGAACGATCCGTACGACCTACTTTACCCAAATGTGGACTATAAGTCTCTGATGTACAAGAATTCCTATCCGTTGTCCAGAGCCGGGGTCAGCTTCTATGGCGGAGGTAACAGTGTACGGTATAATTTCGCTCTCAACGGCCTTTATTCCGGAGACCTTGTCAAAGGAGGGGCCACGACTGACTACAGCCGCTTCAACATCTCCGCCGGTATGGCCGCTAAGATCGGACGCTACATCGAGGTCTCTGTGGATTTTTCCTCGCTTCTGTCGTTCCAACGTTCCGGAAGGACATCGTGGAACTCGTACCGGATAGTTCCTTCCGTGGCCTACCCATTGGTTCTCGGCACCGCCACCGGAGATGAGGAAACCGGTGAGGCCAAGGGTACGACCGTCTATGGAGTCTCCAGGACATTCCCTGACAACTATTACGCGCTTCAGATGGAAGGCGGCTTCAGAACCCATAGGATGAGAACCGGACTTTTCAACACGGCTTTGGACATAGACCTTTCCTGGCTGCTTGACGGACTTCATTCGAGAACCAGTTTCTCCAACTCGTCTTTCGTGCAGACCACAATCGGAAAGAACAACGATTACCTCGCTTACTATTGGACACAGGAGTCCGGCAAGGGTGAGATTTCCGGCCACCGTGGAACGAGGGCCACCGGAAAGAGTACATTCGATAATTATTCCGTGCAGGCTCTCGGAATGTACGAGAGACTGTCCTACGACAAGCGTTTCGGAATGCACAACATCGCCGCCGGAGCCACATTCACGTTGAACAGCACCTCCAACAAGGCTTCGACCTGGTACCAGAGGCAGATGTACGGTGTCGCCGACATCTCATATTCCTACGCTGACAAGTACATCGCAGAGTTCGCGGCGGAGTACGCCGGCACGCACACCCTTAACAGAGCCAACAGGTTCGGCTTCTTCCCGACCGCCGGTCTCGCGTGGGTGGCCTCCAACGAGGGATTCCTGAAAAGTGTCTCCTGGATCGACAATCTCAAGCTGCGCACGCAGGCCGGAATCATCGGCCAGACATCATTGTTCGACACGCCGTATCTTTACAGAGGAATCTACTCGTTTGGTAATTCGATGTACTACGGCCCTAACGACAAGCAGGACTGCTGGTTCGGCGGCACGGCCAACTGGGTCTCCCAGAAGACCACCATCAGCAGGGTGCCTAACGAGGACCTCTCCTGGGCCAAGATCTATCAGGTTGACGCGGGACTTGACTTTGACTTCCTGAATATGTTCTCGTTCAACACGAACTTCTTCTACCGTAAGATCGACGGCATCATCGCCAACACCACGTCTGTGACCCCTGGCGTGTTCGGACTTTCCGGAATGTCGATGTTCGAGAACTTCACGGCCATCTCTATCCGTGGTGTGGACGCGACTTTGAACTATGACCAGTCATTCGGAGATTTCAGGGTTTCGGCTGGTATCAGCGCGCAGACCTGGATCCAGAAGAACGACAAGGTGGTCGAGGACAACTATCTTTATGACTACCAGAAGAAGACGGGTGTCAATGCGGACGCCATCTGGGGCTATAGGTGCATCGGCAAGTTCACCGATGAGTCGCAACTCGCCACCGTCCCTGCATATTCATCGGACGTCGCGATCGGCGACCTGATGTACGAGGACGTGAACAACGATGGTAAGATAGACGCCAACGATCAGGTGATCATAGGCCATTCCAACCCTCGCCTGTACTATCAGGCGAATCTGGGATTCGCGTGGAAGAATCTGGAGGTCAGCGTAATCGGCGCAGGACGTGCCTTCTTCAAGACAGCTATGACAAATGATTATTTCTGGAACGGAACAGGTGACGGGAATTACTCCGCGTTCGTCAGGGACAACATCGGAGGAGACTATCCTCGCCTTGCGTACGTGAAGGATGAGAATAACTTCGTTACCTCTGATTTCTGGCTCAGGAACGGTGGTTGGTTCAAGATCAAGGATGTCGAGATCGCTTACACCCTTCCTCTGAGAAACAAGGCTATCAGGAGCGTCCGCTTCTCTGTCAGGGGACAGAACCTCGCCACCATCACAGGTGTCAAGGATGTTGACCCTGAGAACATCAACGCGGGTGTAAGCTCGTTCCCGTTGATGAAGACCATCACCGGTGGCATCAAACTGAACTTTTAACGGATAAACTGCAATCAAGATCATGAAAATCAAAAATACCATATTCGGTCTTACGGTAGCGGCGATTCTTGCTGGAGGATGTTCCTTCCTTGACCCGCTTCCTGACGGAAGTTACAACGACGAGAATTTCGGTGACTATCCGGAGCTGCTCAGAGGCTTTGTGGACAAGGCTTACGCCGATTATTTCCCGGCTGTCTATTACAGCACTTACTGCGCGGGCCTTGCCGCCGCCACAGATGACGCTCTTTACCGTTCGGAGACAGCGACGTGGAGATCTTTCTCGAAGGGTAACGCAAGGATGGGCAACAACCCTTTCGCCGCCAAATGGAACAATGACTACACAGCCATCAACTATCTGAACCTTTTCCTGAAGGACAATGTCGGCTACAATACCCGTTATCTCGTTGATTTCGAGGCGGACAGGGTTTACAGAAAGTGCCAGCAGGGAAGCGCGTTCGGCCTCAGGGCCTGGTTCCATTTCGACCTGCTCCGCACGTTCGCGGGCAAGGGAGTTGACGGGAATATGTGGGGTGTCCATCTTATGCTGACTCCGTCCGAGGCGGGAAAGATGGACAACAACTCTGTCCGCAGGGCCACTGTGGACGAGTGTGTCGAGCAGATCCTGAAGGACTGCGACTCGGCCTATGTGTACCTGCCTTACAACAACAGGGACTATCCGGGTGATCCTACCCAGAGTCCTCAGGTCACAGGTGCCATCCGTTATCGTACTATGGATCAGGTGATTGTCGATGGCCTCAGGGCTATGGTCTATCTTTTCTGGGCCAGCCCGGCGTTCAACCCATCGAATGATATGACAAGGTACGAGAACGCGGCCAAGTACGCCGCCAAGGTGATGAGGCATAAGCTTGAGGTTGAAAGCACTCTCGCCGGTGGTTTCGATCCGCTGAAAGGTTTCCGTTGGGACAACACCAACAGCGCGGAGATCATCTGGTGCTCGACTTTCTCCGCAAGCACCGCCACGGAGGTCGCCTTCTATCCGAGAGAGTTCGGCGGGAACGCGCACATCGCTCCAAGCCAGGATCTTGTGGACGCTTTCCCGATGAAGAACGGTTATCCTATCTCGGACAGCCGTAGTGGCTACGACCCTAAGAATCCTTATAAGGACAGGGATCCGAGGTTCTATTCATCAATCTATTACGATGGGTCCCAGGTGATCCGCGACCTTAACGGTGAGAAGATGTACACATTTGAGATAAAGGAAGGCGGAAAGGACGCCCCTGGAGGAACCAATGTGTCACCGACGTCATATTACATAAAGAAATTCCTTTACAATGGCTGGAACAAGTCTGACCAGACCGTCGAGTCCGGCTACCGCTGCGTCCACATGATGAACTGGACTCATATGTGCCTGATTTTCGCCGAGGCGGCCAACAAGGTGGTCGGACCTTTGGATGAGACGACCTTCGGTTACTCGGCCAAGCAGGCGATCAAGTGGCTTCGCGGCCGTCCATCCAATGACGGTATTGCTGGAGTCGGCGCCACTGAGGATCCGTTCCTTGACGAGTGCGCAGCTGCCGGAGCCGGCAGGTTCGAGGAACTGGTCAAGAACGAGTGGCGTGTGGAGACTTGCTTCGAGGGAGACCGCTACTACAATCTCAGGCGTTGGGCGAAGAGTGTGGATGACGTGAACGTGGCCATCCACGGAGCAAAGATCTCTGCGGAAGGGGAGTATCAGCTCGACAACGTCGTGGAGACCTTGAAGTTCCCTTCACTTTGGGCTCCTATTCCTTACACCGACATCAGAAGGTGCGCCAACCTTGTGCAGAACGAGGGTTGGGAAACCTGGAGATAATCATTAAATTTGGAGAGAAATGAAAATGAATATGAAAAAATTGGTTTTGTCCGCTCTTGCGCCGCTCCTGCTGGCCGGATGCTACAAGGACTACACCTTGGACTACGACTACACGGCGGCCTACATCGCGTACCAGTACGATCTCAGGACATTCGTCATCGGTGAGGAAGGAAAATTCGACTTCACCGTGGCGCTTGCCGGAACAGCCAGGAACAACGAGGACAGAAAGGTTGAGGTGGAGCTTAGGAACGAGCTGCTTTCCGAGGACCTCTCGCAGTACACCACGGCCTTCGGCGTCACAAGTTTCAACGCCCTTGACGGCTTGAACGGCAGGGGAGCCTTCGGCGACCTTAGCCAGAGATATGTCACGGAGGGGGTGAGCGGCCTGACGGAACTCACGCCGCTGCCTTCTGAATATTACACTGTCGATGGTCTGGACAAGATGGTCATCAAGAAGGGAAGACACACTGCCGCGGTCTCCGTCAAGGCCACAGCCGCCATCGAGGAGGACGCGAACGCGTTCAAGCCTTACTACGCCCTCGGCTTCAAGTTGAACAAGGCGGACGTTGACTCCGTTCTGTGCGAGAAGAGTTTTGAGATCATCGTCGTGAAGTGCGAGAACAAGTTCTTCGGAAACTGGTATCACGGCGGAAAGACCATCGTGAAGGACGACGTGAACGGCAATGTCATCTCCGAGGATGTGTACGATCTTGTGATCCCTCAGGCTGACTCCAAGGTCTATTCACTGACAACGGTTGACGCATCGACGGTTATGACCGACAAGATCGGCCTTAACGCCGGCAAACTCCTGCTCAAGTTCAACGGCAACGACATCACCATCACCTCGGCCGACGGATCGAAGGATATCAAGCCTATCGCCGACCAGCCGAGCGTCTATAATGATCCCAAACTCCTGCAGGACAGGAAATTGACCCTGAACTACAGTTTCTCCAACGGTGACGGGACCACAACCTACATCACCGACTACCTACAGTTCCGCAACAGAATCCGCGATGGAATCAACGAATGGCAGGACGAGAATGAAAAGAATTATGAATAGATTTTTACTGAATATCTTAGCGGCCCTGGTGTTAAGCCAGGGCTTTGCGGTTGCGCAGTCCGACCTGCGTCTGGTCGGCGATAATGGTCTGAAGTTCAGCCCTGTCGCCGGCGCCACCACAAAAGTGAATGGAAACACGGTTGAGGTCAGCACGAAGGGTGTCAACTCCGGCATCAGGTTCCACACAGATCTGGATGTCTCTGAATATTCGTCCCTCAGGTTCAAGCTTACCAACAAGAGGAACTCGTTCATCTTGATGGCTGTCCAGATCCAGGACACGATCTATAACGCCAACAACAATAAGCAGGACAAAGGCGCGATGAGCGACCGTCTGCTCATATTTCCGAACGAGACCCGCGAGGTGGTGATCCCGCTTCCGGCAAAGCTCCCGTATCCTGAGATCTACAATGGGTTCAAAGGCTTGCGCAACACTCCGTACTCAATTGACGAGCATTATTCCTACAGTGTCGATCTGTCTTCTGTCAAGATGATCAAGATCAACGCCTTCAAACATTTTGACGGTGCGGAATATTCGATAACGGACCTGAGGTTCGCCAGAGGCGAGAAAGCCAGACTCGCTCCTTGGATGGAATGGGACAAGTCCCGTTTCTTCCCGTTTGTGGACAGGTATGGACAGTTCAAGCATAAGGACTGGCCGGGCAAGACCCACAGCGACGAGGACTTGCGCAAGGCAAGGGAAAAGGAGGAGGAATATCTCCGCGCCCACACCGGCGCCGGTGACTGGTCCCGCTACGGCGGTTGGAAGAACGGCCCGCGCTTTGAGGCCACAGGACATTTCCGGGTACAGAAAGTGGACGGCAAATGGTGGATGATCGATCCTGATGGCTACCTTTTCTGGTCGCACGGAGTCGTCCGTGTCACCACATCCACCGGAATCACCCCGTTGGACGGCAGGAAGGAATATTTCGAGGATCTTCCTGGGAAGGGGACTAAGATGGGCCGTTTCTATGAGACCTACGACGCTCTTCTCAAGCCTTACTACACGGTACGTGGGATCCGGGAGACCTACGATTATTCCTCCGCCAACGCCTACAGGAAATATGGCGAGGACTACAAGAATGTCTTCGCCGATCTGGCGCACAGGAGGCTCCGCAGCTGGGGACTGAACACCATCGCCAACTCCTCGGACAAGGACATCTGCCTGATGGACAGGACTGTCTATACAGATCGCATAGAGATCTCCTCCCCGATCATCGAGGGCACTGGCGGCTCGTGGTGGAAATTCATGGATCCGTTCAACGATGGCTTCGCCGAGTCGGTCCGCTCCCAGCTTGTCGCCCGCAAAAGGCAGTTGGATGACCCGTGGTGCCTCGGCTATTTCGTGGACAACGAGATAAAATGGGGTGACACTGAATATCTTGCCTCCTGCACGATCATGGCTCCGGCCACCCAGAAGGCGAAGATCGCAATGGTTGACTGGCTCAAGGGACGCTATCAGGATATTCAGAGACTCAACGGGGCATGGAAGACATCATTCTCCTCGTGGGACGCTCTGCTTGAGAACAGGAACAGGGTTCCCGCTTCGGCGAAGAAAGATCTGAAAGAGTTCAATGTGAAGATCATCGAGGCCTATTTCAGCACTGTCAGGAGAGTGTTCAAGGAGGTGGCTCCGGATGTGCTCTATCTTGGATGCCGTTTCTCCGGTTCGAACGCCGACGTGCTCAACATCGCCGCGGAATACTGTGATGTGCTGAGTTATAACATCTACCGTCCAGACCTGTATGACTTTTCCCTTCCCGAAGGAATAGACAAGCCGGTGATGATAGGCGAGTTCCATTTCGGGGCTATGGACCGTGGAATGTTCCATCCGGGACTTATCTACACCCGCAACCAGAACGAGCGTGCGGATATGTACCACCGCTATGTGAAGTCCGCCATGGAGCATCCGAATGTCATCGGAACGCATTGGCACCAGTTCTCCGACCAGGCATGCACCGGACGTTTCGATGGGGAGAACTATCAGGTCGGTTTCACGGACATCTGTGACTCTCCGTACTATGAGACCGTTGACAAGGTCCGTGAGGTGGGCTACGATATGTACGCGATACGTTCGGGCAGGAAGAACGCCGACGCTCCGGTCTATGTGGACGCGGCCACGCTTGGAGTGTACGGAAAGGCCGGCGAGGTTCCCGGACATCCATATTCAAGGCTTGATCCTGAGAAATATGGCGTCAAGGGCTCTCTGGCCACGAAGTGCCTCCAGTCAACGGGTGTGTTCGTCGTGTTCAACACCGATAGCGAATCCCTGTCTCTGAAGTGGGAGACATCTCCTTTGAGGGTTGTCGGAGCGAACACCGGCGCCAACGCCCAGAAAGGTCTGGACCTTTACATCAAGCGTGACGGGCGTTGGGTGTTCGCGGCTGTCGGAACTCCGGATATGGCCGGGGACTGCGTCCATCACGAAAGAAAGGTCATCTCCTCTATGCCAGAAGGAAACAAGGAATGTCTGCTGTACCTGCCTCTTTTTGATTCGGTTGAGTCGCTTGAGATCGGTGTGGATCCCGGCAGTTCCATCACCGCGTCGCCTAATCCTTTCGCCCACAAGATTGTCTTCCTGGGATCCAGCATAACCCACGGTTCGGCGGCAAGCCGGGCCGGGATGAGCTACGTGGCGAGATACGGCCGTGACAACGGGCTGTACTGCCTGAATCTTGGGTTCAGCGGTCAGGCCAAGCTTCAGGAATACTGGGCAAGAGTGGCCGCGGACATTGACGCTGATGTCTTTGTGTTCGACCAGTTCTCGAATCCTTCCGCGAAGGTGATCAACGAATCGTTCGACAGCTTTGTGGACATCATCCGTGAGGCTCATCCCGAGACTCCGCTGATCTTCCTTCAGACAATCCGCAGGGAGAGACGTAATTTCAACGAGGAGGCGGATGCTTACGAGGCCGCCAAGCAGAAGGCCGGTGAGGCCAAGGTCAGAGCCAGGATGAAGACCGACAAAAACATCTATTTCATCCCTTCTGACGGTTTCCTCGGCGATGACAGCCTCGGTACCGCCGACGGCACGCATCCTACGGATGTCGGCTTCTCCAGAATGTTGGAGAAGATGTCACCGAAGCTGAACAAGATTCTGAAGAAATATATTCGTTAAGACTTTATGGGGCGGATCCTTGCATATTCATTGATCCTGCTGGCGCTGGTTTCGTGCGGAACAGGCAGGAAGACCGCCGTCACGGATTCTAAGGAGCCGGCATCGGTTCAGATGCGTGTCGGGTCTTACAACCTGTGGAGACCGGGACCGCGCGATGACGGCTATGCATGGGATGTCAGGAAGTTCCGTCTGGCCAAGACCATCGCTGAGATCGGTTTTGATGTGTTCGGAGTGCAGGAGTTCGACACAGTGATCCAGAATGATCTGCCGGGTCTTGTCGAGAAGGAAGGCGGCAACTATGAATGGTTCATATTCAGCCCTTACAACAAGGAAGGGGGGGGGCGGTCCGAAGGCGCAGGGAATCGTCTATCGCAAGAATCGTTTCACGATGTTGGAGAGCCACCATTTCTGGCTGTCTCCGACTCCGGATGTGAAGAGCAAAGGATGGGACGAGAGAAAGTACACCCGTGGAGCTTGCTGCGCCATATTCAAGGAAAACGCTACCGGCTTGCGTTTCTTCCTTATGATTAGTCACATGCCTTTGGGAAAGGAAGCCAACGCCAATGCCGCTCCGGTCATCCTTGAGAGGGCGAAGGAATATAACCCCGAGAGCCTTCCGTCGTTCTTTGTCGGCGACCTTAACACAAGGGAATGGACCAAGTCTTCGGAATTGTTCCGCACTTATTGGAACGACACTTTCCTGACCGTTCCGGCTGATGTCCGTAAGGGTTCCGTCGGGACTTTCAACAAGCGGGGGGAGAACGAGGATATGAACGCCGCCCCGAGGATAGACTACATCTATTATCGTGGGGAAGGGGTCAAGCCTCTTGGCTACACCTGCGACAACAGGCGGTACGAAGGGTACTATCCTTCAGATCATTGCCCGATCCACGCTGATTTTATTGTGACATTGCCTTTAGTCTCGACGGAAGGCCGGTAAATGTTTGGAAATGAGATTCACGCTTGGTACATATAACCTCAGGATGGAGCATCTTGACTCCGGACACGATAACTGCTGGGCGGTCAGGAAACCAAGGCTACTGGCATCCCTGCGGAGCGCCGGGTTCGATGTGGCCGGTCTTCAGGAGGTCAACTCCAGGATGCAGCGGGACTTGACGGAAGAACTTGGGAATGAATATTCATTCTGGTTTTTCAGTCCATATTCACAGAACGGGGAAGGGGACAAGGCACACGGCATAATGTTCAAAAAATCACTTTTCGACATGCTTGAAAGGAGTTTTTTCTGGATCTCCGACACTCCGGATGTCTGTTCGCTGGCGGATGTGGGACCGAACGGAAACTATCGCCGTGGAGGGTGCTGCGCCGTGTTGAGGCATAAGGCTTCCGGAGAACGGTTGTTCCTGATGTGTACCCACGCATGCTTCAACAAGGCTCCAAACGCCAGGTACGCACTTTTGTACCGCCGCATGGAAGAACGCTTCAACACGGAACGCCTGCCTTCATTTCTGGTCGGCGACATGAACACAACCCCTGACACTCCCGCTTCCGTCTCTTTCCGTGAATATTGGCGTGACGCTTTTGATCTCGCTCTTTCGCATGAAGGCCCCTCAGGTACCTATAACGCCTATAAATATCCCTCAGGCCGTGACCGCATAGATTTCATCTACTGTCGCGGCGAAGGTGTGGCTGTCGAATCCTACCGCTGTGACCCTTCGTTGTATTCCGGCAGGTTCGCTTCTGACCATTTTCCTGTCAGCGCTGTCGTCAGAATCGGATAGTGCCTTTCGGCAAGGTGTTTCACGGTCAGAGATTACGTGATTTTGCCGAGGAATCACTATCTTTGCGCCGGAAGCGGGATCCTGCTACGATGAATCCCGGTCCGGGTTGTAAAATTTTATGAATATGATCAAGTCAATGACCGGTTACGGCAAGGCTGAGGCCGTCCTGGAGACAGGTAAACTCACCATCGAGATCAAGACGCTCAACGGCAAAAACTCTGACGCCAACATCAAGTCTTCGCTTCTTCCCAAAGACAAGGAACTGCTTGTGCGCAGGAAGATTACGGATTCCCTTGTACGTGGAACAATCGACTTTTACATCACATGGGAGCCGAAGGCCGGTGGAATGGCCAAGCAGATCAACAAGGAACTTCTTCGGGAATATTACGACCAGCTGATGGACTTCAGCGCCTCGCTTCCTGTTTTTGACTCTCTGTCTTTCAACCCTAACGAGATGCTCGCCTCCATCCTCCGTTTCCCTGACGTGATGGACAACTCCCGGCAGGACATCATCACCGAGGAGAACTGGCCGGTAGTGGAAAAGGCTATTGATGAGGCTCTTGCCGCCGTCAATGACTATCGCGCGAAGGAGGGGGAGGCTCTCTATAAGGATGTCACCTCAAGGGTGCGGAACATCCTTGACCTTGAGAATCAGGTGGAGGGCTTCGAGAAGGAGAGGATCGACGCCGTGAGGGAGAAACTGATGAAGAATCTTGAGGCTCTCCAGCAGAAGGTGGATCCGTCCCGTTTTGAGCAGGAGATGATCTTCTACCTTGAGAAACTGGACATCAACGAGGAGAAAGTCCGTCTTCGCCAGCACTGCAAGTACTTCATGGACACCATTGACGGTGAGGAATATCCTGGCCGCAAGCTTGGCTTCATCATCCAGGAGATGGGCCGTGAGATCAACACGACCGGCTCCAAAGCCAACCACTCCGGCATCCAGAAGCTCGTTGTCCGTATGAAGGACGAGCTGGAGAAGATCCGCGAGCAGTCTATGAACATCCTTTAGATGTTCATAGACTGTCCATCCAATCCCCAGTCGCTTCGCGACAGCCCCGGTGGGGCATTGGGGAGCGTTCTCCCCAAACCCCTTGAGTCGCTTACGCTCCGAGTTTTATATTATTCGTTGGTGAGAGTTTCGGAGAGCTCGGGTGGGATTATGGATTCGGGGCCGGTTTTGCGGGCTCCGGGTTTTATTTTGGCCTGGGACTTCTTGGGGGAGAGGCCGAGTCTCTCCAGCTTTTGGATCTTCTTGACGACACTCTGGTTGGACTCGGTCAGTTTCTTGGTCGAGGTCTCGTAGGCGTTCTGCGCCTTGGACAGGAACGTGCCGATGGAGACGTAACTTTCCATCCAGCCGCTGAGCTGGCTCATCAGTTCCTCGGCTGTCTTGTAAACTTCGGCGATGTTCTTCTCCTGGTTCGCCTGCTTCCATGCCATCTGGATCATATTCAGAACTATCACGAGAGTCATCTGGCTCACGATCAGCACATTGTTGTCCTTGGCCACCTGCCAGAGCATCGGATCCTCCTCCAGCATAAGCCTGAACGCCCCCTCGACCGGGATGAACATCAGATTGTAGTTCACTTTCCGCCTCCCTTCCGGAATATACGAGGCGTAGTCCTTGGTCTTAAGCTCGTCCACATGCTTGCGGACGCTCTCAACATGGGCCTTGGCGAGCCTTACTCGATCCTCCACCTTCTCCGCGTTGATATATTCCTTGTAAGAGTTCAGACTGACCTTTGAATCGATGATGACGGTCGTGTCGTCCGGGTAAAGCACCATCACGTCCGGGATCATCGTCCTGCCGCCCTCGCTCTTGATCTCATGCCCAGCCTCGTCCGTCATCACGCTCTGGGTGAAGAAGTGCACGCCTTCCACCAGCCCGGCGTTCTTCAGCACGTCGGTCAACAGCATTTCGCCGAAGTCCCCCTGCACCTTTGAATATCCCGTAAGCGCGTTCGCCAGGTTCCTGGCCTCGTCTCCCACCGCCTGCGACCGCTCCATCACATTGTGAATATGCTCTTTCAGCTGCGCGCTTTGCTCCACGGCCTCCTTTCTGGACTCCTGCACGGCCTTGCCGAACTCGGCGAACTTCTCCTGTATCGGTTTCAGAAGATCGGAGATCGACTCCGCGCTCTGCCTCTTGAACTCGGAACTGTTGTCCGCCGACAGGGCCTTGAACGCATCCTTCATATTCTCAAGTTCTTTTGCATGCTGCTCCTTCTGCATATTCAAAGCCCTTTCCTGCGCCTCCTTCTGCTCAGCCATCGCCTTTTCCTGGATTTCCCTTTGGGCGGCCATAGCTTTCTCCTGAGCTTGCCTTTGTGTTTCAAGCGCTTTCTCCTGCTCCTCCCTGAGCCGGCTTTCATATTCATCCCTGGCCTTGAGTGTGCTTTCCAGCGCCGCCTTCTCTCCGGTCAGTTCCATCAGCCGCCTCTGGAGATCGTCCTCCGCGTCCTCATATTCCTTGGCAATCCTTTGCCTTTCCGCCGCATTCCTCTGAATGACGACAAGCAGCGCCACCACGGCAGCCACCGCCACCGCCGAGATCAAAACTAATATCACCGTAAGATTCATAAACTAAATGTATTTGCGAAGCCAGTCTCTTAAAATCAAGTCATTGATCTGCTTCAGTTGGCCATTTCCGACATAATGCTGTCATAATGTAAAACAACATTTATGTAAAATTACATAATGTAATATTACGTAAAATTCCCGTAAAATTCAACGAGAGGATAAAAAACATATATAATTGCAAAGAAACATAAAAAGTTCGGTTGTTACCCCCTGTGATGTTTGGTCGGTTGTGACAAATCGCATAAATTGCTTTTTGTCCGGTTCGGAATTGACTGAAAAATAATTCCGGAACGGTGTCGCATTTTGGAAACTTTTATTATTTTTGTAATGTTTAAACTGATATTATTGGAAGATGCGCGTAGATTTCTCAAGAAACTGCCGCCGCAAGTGATGAAAAAGATTATCTACAACATTGACAGGGTGGTTGGAGGAGAAATAAACGCGGAACTGTTTAAGAAACTTGAAGGGACTGAGATATGGGAGTTCAGAACATTGTATAACAGGAATTCTTATAGACTCTTTGCGTTTTGGGATTCGCATAATGGAACTTTTGTGGTGGCGACACGCGGCATCGTGAAGAAAACGCGGAAGACTCCGTGCAAAGAGATTGCGAAGGCCGAGGCTATAATGAAAGAATATTTTAATGACAAAGGGTAATGGAAAATATGAAAACGTACACATTTGATGAGGTCAAGGATGAACTTCTTGGAAAGGTAGGAACTTCTGAACGTGATGAACATGAGCGTAAGGTCGCTGATGCGGTCAATGCCTTCAGACTTGGAGAGGTTGTCCGGGAGCGGCGTTTGGATCAGAATCTGACCCAGGAGGAGCTTGGGAAGAGGATGGGAGTCAAGAAGTCTCAGGTGTCCAAACTGGAGAGAGGAGATGATATGTCACTCCGCTCGATGCGCCGGGTTTTCCGCGCTTTGGGAGTCGAGTCCGCCACGCTTGATCTCGGGGCTGCAGGAAAGGTCACCTTGTGGTGACGGGGCGGGATCGGCTTGATTGAAGCGAAGCCTACATCAACCCCAGAAACCTTGTGCGTGCGAGCATGCAGCATCCGAGCGATCCTGCCTTGCGCCCGAGTTTTGAGAACACGATGGTGGTGTCCTTGCTCACTATGTTAAGGGAGTATTTCTTGATCGCCGCTCGTACAGGAAGCATAAGATAGTCCCCGCCGACGGTCAGTTTCCCGCCAAGGATGACCATTTCCGGATTGAAAATGTTGATCAGTCCGGCTATGCCTCTTCCGAGGGTAGTGCCGATCTCTCCCATCGCATCGATCGCCACGACATCCTCTTCCTCAACGGCTCCAAGCAGGTCGTTGAGCGTCAGTTCTTTTCCTGTCTTGTATTTGTCAGCCAGCATAGACGGGCATCCCGCCTCCAGTTTCTCCGTCACTATCCGTTGGAGAGCCGAGCCGGAGGCTCCGGTCTCCAGACAGCCGATCTTTCCGCAGCGGCAGATCTGTCCGTTGTCCAGAAACGGGAAATGTCCGAACTCTCCGGAAAAACCGGACTTGCCATAGTACAGGTCGCCGTTCAGGATCATTCCCATGCTGAGTCCCCATCCGACATTGATGAACAGCACGCTCCTCTCTCCGTTGGCGATTCCGCTGCGGAACTCCCCGTAAGTCATTGCCCTGGAGTCGTTGTCGAGGGCTACCGGAACTCCGAGGTCTTCCTCAAGAATGGCGCTCAGCGGTTTGTCCTCGTTGATGAAATACGTGAAACTGTAGCCGGAAGCGGTGTTGACCCGTCCGGTAAGGTCAATATTGCACGCAAGCATGCGTTCGGAGCCAAGCCCATTGTCCTCAAGGGTTTTCCGGATGAGTACGCAAAGCTTTCTGCAGGAATCCTCCGTGTTCCTCAGGGTGAACTCGACATCCTCGTCATAGGACAGGGTCTGCCCCTTGAAGTCCATTGTCATGATGTTGGCGTGGTTTCTTTCCAGATCCACTCCCACAAAGAACCCGGCCTCCGGATTGAGACCGAATATGCTTGGTCTCCGCCCGCTGGCCGAGCCTTTTTTTCCAAGGTCCTCCAGCCATCCGTCATCAATCAGTTCCCCGACTATCTTGGTGGTGGTCGGGACGCTGCAGTTCAATTCACGGGCGAAATCTGCGATGCTGAAATCGCCCGAGTTCATGCACAGATCCAGAATCTTTTGCTTGATTATGGAATTCTTGTCCGAGAGGTTCTCGCTGAAATATTTGACCATCCGCTTTATTTTCCTTTTGTCCAGTATTCCTCAATCTCTTCCAAAGTCTTGCCTGTAGTTTCCGGAACCAGTCTCCACATTATGAGAAGGTAAGGGACGCACATGGCGGCGAAGAGAAAGAATGTGCCTGCCGGAGTGAGTGTCTCAAGCATCCACGGCGTGAGCTGGCCGATCAGGTAGGTGCCGATCCATAGGGCCAGTCCGGCGATGCTCATCGCGAGTCCACGCACCCTGTTCGGGTACATCTCTGACAAAAGTACAAAAACAACCGCGCTTATGGAAATCGCCGTGCAGAAAACGTACAGAAGGAAGAACGTCAGCAGGAACCAGGTCGGAAGGCTCTGTGGGAAGCAGAAGTACAGGCCTATCATCAGCAGACAGAGGATCATTCCGCCCACACCCCACCAGACCAACTGCTTGCGGCCGACCTTGTCGATGATCAGGAGGGCGATGACCGTCGTGAGCATATTCACAACCCCGACCAAAACTGTCGAGAACATTGAACCTTCGCCGGACAACCCTGCGTCACTGAATATCTTGGGGCCATAGTACAGCACGGCGTTCACTCCCATGAACTGGCCGAGGATGGCGATGGCGCAGCCGATGAGGACAGCCTTGAAAATTCCCGGCTCCAGAAGAGTCCGCCATTCGGACTTGGTCTCGCCGGCGATCGAGGCTCTGGTCTGTTCGATCTGCCTTGCCACTTCCTCCGGGGATGTGAATATCCCGCCGAGGATCCTTGCGGCCTTATCTTCCTTGTGCTTGGTGATCAGCCAGCGCGGACTCTCGGGGATAAGGAATATGACGAGGAGGAACAGAAGATCCGGAACAGTCTCGTAGCCAAGCATTCCCCTCCAGTACTCGGAATTGAATATTCTTGTCCAGAGATCCGTCGAGGTGGAGGTCACGTCGGCGCCCTTCAGGACAAAGTAGTTGATCAGGTAGGCCATCAGGAACCCTATCGTGATGGCCAGCTGGTAGAGCGACACGAGGGAGCCTCTTTTCTGCGCCGGAGCGATCTCCGAGATGTAGATCGGCGAGACGATCGAGACTATTCCTATGCCGAATCCTCCTATGATCCTGAAGACAACCAGCTGGTTGAAGTCGCCGCAGACGGCGCAGCCTATGGCCGAGACGCTGAACATCAGAGCCGAGATGAGCATCGTCTTCTTTCTGCCGAGATGGTCGCTCATCATTCCGGCCGTCATCACGCCCAGAATCGAGCCGATCAGAGCGCAGCCCACGTACCACCCTTCGGCGATCGTCGTCAGCCGGAACTGGTTCTTCACGATCTCGGTCGTGCCGGAGATCACGGCGGTGTCGTAGCCGAACAGGATTCCGCCTATCGCCGCCACGATGGCCAGGAACACTATCCGGGTCATATTTATGCTTTTGTCCATCGCTTATCGAATGTCAAAGTATTCCATGTACCTGTCGTAGAGATGTCCCGCCTGAAGGTAGGCCGACTGAGGGCTCATGAAGTGCGAGAACTCGAAGGTGATGGCCTTGTCGTAGCCGCAGCGCTTCGCCGCCTCAAGCTTCATCCTCAGTTTGTCGAACTTGATCGGGAGGAAACGGATCGGCATGTCCCGGTCGAAACTCTCGGCGTTGGTCCAGCACTGCATACCGTACTTGTCCGCCAGCTTCTTGTTGACAGAGAAGAACGCGTCAAGCTCGTCGTAGTCGATGTGTCCGTCCTGGAAGGCGCATGCGTCGACATATTCATGGATCCCGTCGAAGATCTCGTTCCATTCCCTCTCGTGCTGCTCTATCGAGACGGCCTGCTCCTTGGTCAGGTTGCCGCCGGCCGCGTCTACCGCCTTCTTGCCGTCGATCCACGGGGAGATGAAGGTCGGCAGTCCGCCCGAGACCTCCTTGCACTGGCGCCCCATCGTGCGGAAGGACTCTATCGCGCCCTTGGTGGCACGGCTGATCTCGCCGCTGATGTACCAGCCGCCGAAGCTGTCGTACTTGCTGCCGTAGCGCTGCCAGATCTCGTCGATCACGTACTTGTTCGCCTCGACCTCGTATGACATGTCGCCTGTGTCCCAGTATTTTCCGGAGTCGTACAGTCCGAGCCAGAACTTCATGCCGTATTTCTGGGCAAGGCGGCAGAACATGTCGATCATGTCGGTCGAAGGCATGTAGCACCCCTTCTTAAGAAGGTAAGGTGACGGATAGGTGATGAACTTGCGGTAACCGCAGCGGATGTCGATCACGGTGTCGATGCCCATCGCCTTCATGTAACGGAAGTCAAGATCCCATTCTTTCTCGCCCCAGTTCTGGTGCGGAATGTCATGCGAGATCTCGTCCAGGAATGTGCCGGTGATGGGGAGGGCATTCCCGTGAGGGACGATCAGCCTGCTGTTGATGCTCTCGTCGGCCTTGAGCCTGAGGTCTTTACCGTTCTTTGGAGCCATTCCCATAGCATTGGCGGCAATGGGAGCCGCCACAGCGGTCGCGGCGGCGATTCCGGCTTTCTTCAGAAAAGTTCTTCTGTCTGTCATGGTGCTTTCTTTATGTGATAGGTGATCCTTAAGTAATCCTTAGTAATCCTTAGTAATCCTTAGTAATCCTTAAAAGGTAACTTGGTAAATATTGTCTTCGCAAAGGTAAGAATTTATTTCTTAAATTATTTTATTATTTATTATTTTATTTGTTAAATATTTGATGAAATGTTATAACTTTGTAAAAATGTTAGGCTAACCTTTGTGGATAGATGACACTATTATTAATAATAACGCATTCTTTTATGAAAGCAACATCGAATTATTCATTCCCTTTCCTAAAGGTGGTGCTTGCGTCGGTTCTGTCGTTTTTCCTGTTCTCGGGAAACGTGTCGGCGCAGCCTTCCGTCAAGGGTAGGGTGACAGACCAGAACGGGCAACCGCTGCCCGGTGTCTCTGTCATTGTGGCCGGAACCACGAACGGCACGATGACCGGATCGGACGGAAGCTATGTGATTTCCGTCGCAAAAGGACAGACGCTGGAGTTCCAGTGTCTGGGCATGACATCGTTCCGGAAACTATGTGACGGAACCGTGCAGGTTTTGAACGTGACCCTGAAAGAGGACACTGCCTATCTTGACGAGGTGGTTGTCGTGGGTTACGGTACATCCAAGAAATCATCCCTGACGGGAGCGGTCTCGGCGATCAAGGGGGACGAGGTCCTGAAGGCTCCGGCCTCGAACGTCTCTCAGATTCTTGCCGGCCGTCTTCCGGGCATCTCCTCCGTGCAGGAGTCCGGAGAGCCTGGCCAGGATCAGGCTTCCCTGCGTCTGCGCGGCTCGATCTACGGAATCGCCTACGTTGTGGACGGATTTCCGGTGAGTGACATCAACGACATCAATCCTAATGACATCGAGAGCATCTCTGTCCTCAAGGACGGAGCGTCTGCCGCTGTGTACGGATTGAAAGGCGCGGGCGGCGTGATGATCATCACGACCAAGAGGGGAGCGAAGGAGAAGACCTCCATCACCTATGACGCCTCGTTCGGTGTGTCGATGAACGCCAATTTCCCGGAGTTCATGAACGGCCCGCAGTTCGCCTACTATTATAATATGGCGGACATGATGGACCAGCTGGCCAGCGGAGCCATCACCGACCGCTCCCAGTACAATCCGTACTTTACTTCGGAGAATGTCGCAGCGATGACCAACGGTGACCCTGCCGACGGTTGGGACAACGTGAACTACATCGACAAGGTGTTCGGCACCGGATTCACGCAGAAGCACAACGTGACCGTGACCGGAGGAAGCGACAAGGCCCGCTACTACACCTCTTTCGGCTACTACGGGCAGGACGGTAACATCGACAACTTCACCTACAAGCGCTACAACCTGAGATCCAACATTGACTCGGACATCACCTCCAGGCTGCATTTCAAGCTGGGTCTGTCGGGTACGCTGGCTCACAGGGACACTCCGGGCTATGCCTCGGGAGGCACGGACGGCGGATACAGCGAGCTGGGATGGCTGTCGGTGGCAAACCAGACTATCGTGATGCATCCGTATCTCCCGGAGAGGTACGAGGGCATGTACACTTCGACGATCAAGAAGAACACCGGACTTCCTCAGAGTCCTCTCGCCGCCATCTATGAGTCAGGCTACAAGAAGACCCGCTCGATGGATCTTTCGGTCAACGCCACGCTGGCCTATGACATTCCAGGCGTGGACGGACTGGTCGCCAAGGTTGCCGGTGTCTATGACTGGAGCAACTCCTACAACAAGAATCTGAACACCCCTTACAGCACGATGGCTTTCGTGGACGGAGCATATTCGAAGAAGAATGACCCAAGGGGAGTGGACAACGGCATAAACCTCGGAGAGGGAACGTCCTATTGGCAGCAGATGGTGGGACAGGCCAGTCTTGAATATTCCAACACCTTCGGCAAGCACAGCGTGGAGGCCTTGGCGCTCATGGAGATCCGTGACACCAAGAGCAACAGTCTCGCGGCCTACGTCAAGGATCTTCCTTTCGCCTCGCTCCCGGAAATCAGCCAGGGCAACCCGACCAAGAACCCTGTCTCCGGAAGCAGCGGAGCGTCCAGAAGCGTCGGCGGAGTCTTCCGACTCAAGTACAACTTCGCGGACAGGTACCTCATCGAACTTTCGGGACGCGAGGACGGCTCGTACCTTTTCAGCGGAATGGACAAGTACCGCTGGGGCTTCTTCCCTTCAGCATCCGTCGCGTGGAGAATCTCCAATGAGAATTTCATGAAATCTGCTGATTTTCTCAATGACTTGAAGATCAGGGCCTCCGTCGGAATGCTTGGAAACGATGGTGTTCCTGAATATGCCTTCCTCAGCACCTACTCGCGCTATGGCCAGAAGGTGGGCTACAGGATGGTTGACGGAAGCGCTGCCTTCAATCCTGCCTATAAGCCGGATGTCGTGCCGTCGCTCAACTTGTCATGGGAGCGTTACCTTTCCTACAACGTCGGATTCGACGCGACCCTGTGGGACGGGCTTCTGGGCATGGAGGTGGACGGATTCTACAACTACACCTATGACATCCTGACCGGCCAGGGCTCCGGATTCCCGGCTTCCATGGGTGGGTACTATCCGACCTACATCAATTATCCTGCGATCGACGCCAAGGGTGTTGACCTCATGGTCACTCACAAGAATCAGTTCTCTCTCGGCGGCAAGCCGTTCTTCTACGGGGTGAGCGCCAGCCTGACATATTCAAAGACCAGATGGATCAAGTACAAGGACAATCCTGAGGTCAGCGACAACAGGAAGATTGTCGGCAAGACCTATGGCTCCATCACGGGTTGGAAGACCGACGGGCTGTTCCGCTCCGAGGAGGAGATTGACAATTCCGCCTGGTGGGGATCACGCCCTAACGTGGGCGACATCAAGTTCGTGGACATCAACGGCGACGGCAAGATCGACTACGACGACTGGGGCTATTTCGGACGTTCCAACAGGCCTGAGCTGACATTCGGCCTGAACCTCAATTTCGAGTGGAACGGCTTTGATTTCAATGCCCAGTTCACCGGCGGCGCCTTGTTCGACGTTTCCCTTACCGGAACGTACTACAACGGCTATGATGACAACACGATCTGGACTCAGACTTTCAAGGAGGGAGGAAACTCTCCTCTCTATCTTGTGGAGAACGCATGGAGCGTGGACAATCCTGACGGTACCTTCCCGCGTCTAACTCTCGGCTCTCCGGGACACGGTGGTGACAACGGTGTAAGCTGCTCATTCTGGTGGAGGGACGGAAAATATGTCCGTCTGAAGTCAGCGCAGCTTGGCTACACCCTGCCGAAGAAATGGATGAGCCATCTTGGCGTGTCTTCCCTCAGGCTGTTCGTCGAGGGACAGAACATATTCACCATCGATGGTCTTCCTAAGGGAATCGACCCTGAGTCTCCGGGCGTGAACAACGGTTATTATCCTCAGCAGCGCCTCTTGATGGGTGGTGTGACATTATCATTCTAAAAGGACAGCTTGATATGAAATACATTAAGAATCTGATTTTGACAGTGTCGGGAATCGCCGTGGCGATGGGGGTGTCCTCCTGCAACTCGTTCCTCGACATGACTCCGACCGACAGCGTCTCGGACAAGATGCTCTGGAAAACCACCGCGAATGCGGAATATGGAGTGAACTACATCTATAGCTACATCCTGGACATGGCCGACGCCAACTCCGGACAGTGTGCGGCCGGCATGACCGACGCCCTCACCGACCAGTTGAAGTACGGCTCCTACAACTTCAACGCTCTGTGCTACATACCGAGCGAGATCGCCTACGGGGGATCTGTGTTGACAGCCAACTACGTGTCCGCGTACCTTGGCTACTGGGACACGATGTACAGCGCGATCAGAAAGACCAACCAGGGTCTGAACTATCTGGAGAAGTACGGTGAGATGTCCGGTGAGGACAAGACGAGACTCTCGGCCGAGCTGAGGTTCATGCGCGCATGGTTCTACTTCGACCTTGTCAAGAGGTACAAGGATGTCATCATCTATGACGAGGATCTGAGCGCCATCACGGCCAACAAGGCTCTCTCGACAGAGGAGGAAGGATGGAACTTCATCGAATCCGACCTTGAGTTCGCCGCCGCGAACCTGCCTGAGAAAGAAAAAGCGAACGGAAGGCTGAACAAAGGTACGGCCTATGCCTTCATGACAAGGGCGATGCTGTACGCCAAACGTTATGACAAGGTCGTCGCGGCCGCGGACAAAGTGAAGGAGTTGGGTTATTCTCTGGTCTCAAACTATGCTGATGTCTTCAACGGCAACAATTCCGAGGTCATACTTGAATATGTCTTCAACTATTCCGACAATGTGACCCACAGCTTCGACTACTACTACTCTCCGGGAGGCGACTACACCACCAAGGATGCTTCCGGCGGCGGCTACGGCACGCCGACACAGGAGATTGTGGAGTCCTATGAATATGCCGACGGCTCCGGTCTTCCGGACTGGTCGCCTTGGCACACCGCCGAGGGAACCGATCAGAATCCTCCGTATGAGCTGCTTGAGCCTCGTTTCCAGGCATCCGTACTCTACAACGGTGCGAAGTGGAAAGGGCGCACGATCGAGCCGTTTGTGGGCGGAGACGACGGCTGGTGCCAATGGAACGTGGTCAAGGAGCCTAAGGGTAAGACGACCACGGGCTATTACCTCCGCAAAGGTGTGGACGAGACGCATGACGTGATCGCCAGAAGCGAGAGCACCCAGCCGCTTGTCATCATCAGGTACGCCGAGGTGCTTCTGAACAGGGCCGAGGCCTGCTACCGTCTCAATGACGCCGCGGGAGCCAATGCCGCCGTCAAGGAAATCCGCGCCCGTGTCGGGCTCCCGTACGCTGACAAGGCGGGGGACAACCTGTGGAATGCCATCCGTCAGGAGCGCAAGGTCGAGCTGGCGTTCGAAGGCTTCTCCTATTGGGATCTCCGCAGATGGGGAGTGGCTCCGAACAACTATCCTGACGGACTCTCCGGCTATCAGGTGCATGGCTTGAAGATCGAGAGCGCAGGAAGTGGCTTCATCTACACCTATGTCTCTGTCGATGACAAGGACCGCAACTATCCTGAGAAGATGAACAGATTCCCTCTCCAGGACAGCGAGCTGTCAAGCAACAATGCAGTAGAACAATTCCCGGAATGGAAATAATCACGACTTATATGAAAAAGATCCACATACTGACAGCGGTTCTGACTCTTCTCGTGGCGGCTTCGTGCCATAGCCCTGAATATGTCGAGTCGACCGCGGAGCGTCAAAACCTTACCAGTTTCGAGGCGTTCTTCACATTCGGCCCCTTCATGGATCAGTCGATGTGCAAGCTGAACATCACGGACGAGAACGCCGATCGGTTCGTCATCCCTGTCCCTTGGTTTTTCCCTGAGACATCGGACAACGAGACATCACCTTACATGACCAAGGTCAGGGTGCAGGCTGCCTTGCAGCCGAACTGTACCATCGAGCCGGCGCTGACCCTCCTGGATCTGACCAAGGACAACATGTTCAGGTTCACCAACGCCAAGGGTGAGAGCAGGAACATCTGCATCACCGGAGAGAGGGTTAAGTCCAAGGCTTGCGACATTCTTGTCTTCTCCTTGGATGACCCCGCCGTCTCCGGCATCGTGGACAAGAACAAGAAGACCGTCACCCTGGTGTCCGCCGAGGATCTGAGCGCCTGCACCGCATCCGCACAGGTTTCGGCGCATGCCACCATCTCCCCGGATCCTTCGACTCCGCAGGACTACAACAAGGGCGTCAGGTTCAGGGTGACCGCCCACGATGGTCAGACCTTCTCTGAATATACCGTCATCAAGACTGTTCCTGACAAGATCGACAAGGGCTTTGACAAGTCATCGCTTGAGGCGTTGTTCAACTTCGAGCCTGTAAGCATGGCCGGACTCCCGGCCTACAACACGGCTGACATATTCCCGAGCCTTGCGGTGACGGGCGGCAAGCTTGTCTTCTGCTACGGCAACGGTTCCGCTCCTGTCTTCCTGAACGGCGTCACCGGTGTCAAGGAAGGCGAGATCAATGCCGGCGGTGTCGCTCCGGCGGCTGTCACCAATGACGAGGCGGAGAACCTTATCCTCTGCAACCACGTTGACGGCGGCGGCGAGTTCAAGATTTGGAAGGCTACCTCTGTTAAGACCGCTCCGGAACTGTTCCATTCGTTCACCAACAGCACGGATCTTCCTATGGGGTATTCAATAAAGGTCATCGGCGACATTGACGGTGACGCTGTGATTGACATAACCCATGAGGGCATCGCGGGTGTGACATCCTCAAGCAAGGTGACAAGGGTCACTGTTGCCGGCGGATCTGTCGCCGATGTCTCGGTGCTCGATCTCGCGGGATCCGGCCTCGCATGGGGCGGCGCTCCGGTGAACAACACCGACGCTGTGGCCGTGGCTCCTACGCGGAACGCCGGGATGTTCCTTTCTTACTACGATCCTAACGTCCTGCACTATGTCATGGCCGACGGCACGCTGAAGTCGTCGCTACCGTTCAACAATGGATCATCGTGGGCCTTGAATGTCAATAACCTGGACAGCAAGCAGTTCAATCACGCCACCTACATGTCGCTCTTCGTGGTCAGCCACTTCCCTCACTGGGGATGCGGCCCTGCCCTCTACCTGTACGACATCTCGGATCCGGCGGCGCTGTCCGGCAATCTGGACGAGACCACGTCGATAGTCCTCGGCAAGTCTTCCGTTGACTGGTTCCAGAAGGCTGACGCCGGCTTTGCCGCCGGAGATGTCGTTCTGGCTCCGACCAAGGACGGATTCAAGATGTATCTGTACTACTACGACCAGAATTCAGGAGTCCTCGGAGGCTATTCTGTGGATTGCATAAAGAAATAGTCAGATGAACCCTTTGAGGATATATTCCCTGATCGTTCTTGCCGCCATGACAATCATGTCCTGCGGAGGTTCCAAGGATAACCCTTGGAACCCCGACTGGGACAAACCGAAACCGGAGCCCGAGAAACCTGCGGAAGAGACAGGCAAGCCGAGGTACGTGTGGATTGACGCGGCGGCCAATTTCTGTGACTACGAGAACGACAAGGACAGGATAGCCGCGGATTTGAAGCGCATCAAGGACGTTGGTTTCACGGACATCATTGTCGATGTAAGGCCGACAAGCGGCGACGTGCTGTTCAAGTCCTCTGTCGCCAGTCCGCTGAAGAAGGTAGATGTCTGGAAGGGAAGCAGTTATGTGTGGGTTTCCAGAACCGGCACATACGACTACCTCCAGACCTTCATCGACGAGGCCCGCAAGGTGGGTCTCAAGGTGAACGCCAGCATCAACACCTTCGTGGGCGGCTACCTTTGCCCTTATGGCCTTGGAAGCGACGGAATGCTTTTCCGCGAGTCGGGAAGAAAGTCCTGGGCTTCGGTCATCAACGCGAAAGACGGCCTTGTCAGCGTCATGGATCTGACCGGCTCCGAAGACTACGGAGCCAGATTCCTCAATCCTGCCAACGAGCAGGTGCGGAACTATGTGCTTCAGATCATCAAGGATCTGGCTGCATACGATCTTGACGGCATCATCCTGGACCGCTGCCGTTACGATGACTATGGCCTGCAGAGCGATTTCTCGGATGTCTCGAAGAGAAAGTTCGAGGAATATTCAGGCATCACCTGCTCTTCATGGCCTGGTGATGTGATGGCTCCCGGCACGACGGCGCTTGGATCGAAGGCTGGCGAGACTGTGAAGAAGTGGCTGGAGTTCCGCGCGAGCGTCATCCACGACTTCGTCGCCGAGGCTTCCGACGCTGTCCACCGGATCAACAAGGACATCCGCTTCGGCGTGTATGTCGGGGCCTGGTACTCGACTTACTACACATCCGGCGTGAATTGGGCAAGCCCTAAGTACGATCCAAAGGCGGACGGCTATTTCTGGGCATCGGCGAACTACAAGAACTGTGGCTATGCCGACCACTGCGACTTCATGTTTCTCGGAGCCTATGCCGGCGCCGACAGCATCTGGGGCAGCGGTGAGTGGACGATGCAGGGGTTCTGCAAGCAGGGCAGGTCTCTCTTGAAGGGGGATGTCAAGTTCTGCGGCGGGCCGGACATCGGCAACTCCCCGGGGTGGACGAACGGCGGTCAGGCTTCCAAGATCCCGGATTCGATCAAGGCCTGCATCAACGAGGGCGATGGCTTTTTTGTGTTCGACCTCTGTCACATCAAGATGTACGACTACTGGGATGCCTTCAAAAAGGGATTCGATGACTATCTGAAAACTGTGAAAAAATAACAAAAACGCTAAAAATGAAAAGAATATCCATAATAATGCTGGCAGCGGCGATGGCTCTGTCCTTAGCCGCCTGCAAAGATGATTCGAACGACTCCGGGACCATCACCATTTCCGGGGAAGCCATGAATCCGGTGTTCACGTCTGCCGGAGGCACCTACACGGTTGAGTTCACTGCTGACAATGAATGGAGGGTGGCGGTTCCTAACACGAACCACTATACCTGGAGTTCGGTGACTCCGACCAGCGGCGGAGCCGGCAAGAATCAGGTGACAGTGACTGCCCTGAGGAACCCCGGCCACGACGGAAGGGAATATTCGTTCGACCTGCGCTGCGGACTGGATTCCAAGACTATCAAAGTGACTCAGAAACAGCTGAACTCCATAACCGTCACGCCGGGATCATTCGACATTCCTAAGGAGGGAGGCTCCATCGACATCAAGGTCGTGTCCAACATCGACTTCGACTACAAGATCGCCGATGATGCCAAGGAATGGATCTCCGCTGTCACGACCAAGGGTCTTGTTGAGAACACGGTGACTTTTGCCGTTGCATCAAACGAGATCTACAACAAGTTCGAGGCCCGTCAGGGAGTGATAACCTTCACCAGCAGCGAAGGGTCGGAGGACATCGTTGTCAACCAGGCCCCTAACGAAAGATTCTTCAATGTCTCTCCTGAGAGCCTGGTTGCCGAGAAGAACGGTGGCGAGGTGACCCTTAAGGTCGAGGCCAACTTCCCTTATGAGGTCGAGGATCCTGATTCTGAATGGATCACAAGAGTCTCCGGGAAGGATGGTTCCTTTACTTATAAGGTTGAGGCCAATCCTGATTTCGGCTCCAGGGCCGGCGTCATCAATGTGACCACTGAGCTGGAGGATTACTCCGCGGCTGTCGAACTTAAGCAGAAGGGAACGGCTGATGTCAGTGTGCTTTGGCAGAAGAGGTATTCGGCTGACCTTGGCGCGATCGCCGTGGCCGGCGGACCTCTCAGGCTTGCCGTGAAGGATGACATCCTGCTTGTCGGCAATGGCGGGAACAAACTCTACGCCCTGAACCGCCAGACCGGTGAATATCTGAAGGAAATAGCTGTCCCTGAAGGCCTTTCCGTCCACTCGCTTGTGAATGATGATGCCGGCAACGTCCTTGCCGCCGCGTTGACGCCATTTGGCGGCACGCTCCGGATCTACACGTTCAAGTCATTGGAATCCGCTCCTGAAATGCTTCTGGAATATGCCCACAACGCTATCTGGAGCTCTTCGATGGGCAACATCAGGGTGCGTGGAGACGTGACCCGGAAGGCAGTCGTCACCGCTTTCGTCGATGTGAGCCAGTACTGGGTAGGATGGCAGATTACTGACGGAAAGGTCGGTGATGCGGTCTTCGGATCGATCGCTCCAGCCGCCATCACGGTCTGGAATCCTTACGGAGCGTGCGTCGCGCCGGTTTCTGACGACCTGAATGACGGACTACTGTTCATTGGCTACTCCGCCGACGACAACGGCAACTACGACCTGAACTGGTGCAAGGAAGTGGCGAAGAGCGAGTGGCAGTCCGTGTTCCATACCACCAGCGGCGGCAACGAGAACTACAACTGCATCTCCGTGGCCACTCTTAACGGGATCCGTTTCTGCGCCGTCGAACGTGGAGCCCACTTCTCATATGGATCCTGCCCTGAGGTCTATCTGCTTGACATTACAAATCTTGGTTCCGTGAAAGAGGCTTACTATGCTGAAAGAGCGACCGTTGTCGGTGAAGGCACCTTCACGGGTGCCGGAGCATGCGGGGATGTCCTTCTCCAGACCTCGGCCGACGGTAAGTCCATGGACATGTTTGTCACGGACGGCAACTATGACTGCATCACCTGCATAAGGTTCACCGCACAATAATGTTATCTATGAATATAAAAAATGTTGATTTCGGCGCGATGGCGTCGCGCTATAAGGAGGAACTCCTCGGGAATGTCCTGCCTTTCTGGCTGGAACATTCCCAGGACACGAAATTCGGAGGTTACTACACTTGCCTGAACCGTGACGGAAGTGTCTACGACAAGGACAAGTTCATCTGGCTTCAGGGACGTGAGGTCTGGATGTTCGCGATGCTGTACAACAAACTCGCGAAGAACGAGGAATGGCTGAAGTGTGCCGAGCAGGGCGCCCGTTTTCTCATGAAATACGGCCACACTCCCGACTATGACTTCTACTTCTCCCTGACAAGGGAGGGAAAGCCGGTCATCCAGCCCTACAACATATTCTCCAACACATTCGCCTGTATGGGATTCGCCCAGTTGGCCGAGGCGACAGGCGATGAGGAATATGCCCGTTACGCCAAGGAGACTTTCCGCCGGATTCTGGAACGCCGTTCCAATCCAAAGGGAATCTGGTCGAAGGCTGTGCCGGGAACAAGGCCGCTGAAGGATTTCGCGCTTCCGATGATCATCTGTAACATGGCTTTGGAGGTCGAGAGGATCATCAACGACCCCGAGATGATGGACCGCCTGATTGACGAATGTCTGCACGAGGTTCTGGATGTGTTCTACCAGCCGGATCTTGGAGTGATGGTGGAGAACGTCTCCGCCGTTGACAATTCCCTCATCGACTGTTTCGAGGGCCGCAAGGTGAACCCTGGACATGATCTGGAAGCGATGTGGTTCCTTATGAACCTCGGAATCCGCCGCAAGGACAAGGCCTTGATCGACAAGGCTGTGGAGATCTCCCTTCGCGTGATCGACTATGGCTGGGACAAGGAATATGGCGGGATCTTCTATTTCATGGACCGCAAGGGCTATCCGACCCAGGAACTTGAATGGGACCAGAAACTCTGGTGGGTACACATAGAGTCCGCGATCGCGATGCTGAAAGGCTACCGCCTCACGGGCAACGAGAAGTGTCTGGAGTGGTTCCTCAGGCTGGATGACTACCTTTGGACCCGTTTCAAGGACAAGGAGTATCCCGAGTGGTTCGGCTACCTGAACCGCCGTGGGGAAGTCCTGCTACCGCTCAAGGGCGGAAAGTGGAAAGGATGCTTCCATGTTCCGAGAGGTCTTTATCAGATAGGCTCCATGCTGGAGGACATCTCAAAGGGGAAGGAGGCCTGCATCTGATGCGCGGACAGCCTTATCCAATTGGTCTGTTGATGTTTATGATCGCTTCGGTTCTGCTGCACTCGTGCGGCGGAACTGAAGCTTATTATGACGTGGTGGTTGTCGGTGGCGGTGCCGGCGGAACGTCGGCGGGCATACAATCGGCCCGCTCAGGGGCATCAGTGCTGATTGTCGAGGAAACTCCCTGGCTTGGTGGCATGCTCACATCCGCGGGAGTCTCGGCGTTTGACGGTAACTATCGTCTCCGCGGTGGCCTGTTCGGCGAGTTCTGCGACTCTCTGGCCGGACGCTACGGGGGCTATGAGGCCTTGAAGACCGGATGGGTAAGCAACATCCTCTTCGAACCGAAAGTCGGGGCGGAGATATTCATGAATATGGCAGGGCCGCTTGACGGACTTTCCCTTGCTATGGAGACGGGTTGCGTCCGGGCTGAGAAACTGGACGAAAGCTGGCGGCTTACGTTGGACGGACCGGATGGCCGTCGCTGCGTCAGGGCGGGGATTCTGATTGACGGAACCGAACTTGGTGACATCGCGGCAATGTGTGGAGTACCTTGCAACAGTTCTCCTGTTGACACGATAGCAGCGGTACAGGACTTGACCTACGTCATCACGGCACAGGATTTCGGCGCCGGTTCCGACAAGACGATCCCTTGTCCGGAAGGCTATGACGCTAAACTGTACGAGGATTGCCTGTCAAGAGGCCATTCCGTGGACATGATGCTTTCCTACGGGCGGCTGCCGGGCGGAAAGATCATGCTGAATTGGCCGATCGCGGGCAATGACTGCTATGTCAAGGATGTCACCCGTATGCCTCCGTCCGACCGCGCCGTTGCGGTTGACAGCGCCAAAAGGGTGGCGCTCGGCTATCTCTATTATATTCAGAAAGAATTGGGGTTAAGGAATATAGGCATTGCGGAGGACGAGTATCCGACCGATGACGGTCTGCCGATGATTCCGTACTACAGGGACTCAAGACGGATCGAGGGGGAGGTGACGTTCTCCTTGGCGGACATTGACCGGCCATATTCAAACACCCTTTACCGCACGGCCATCGCGGTGGGGGACTATCCTGTTGACCATCATCACTATCGCAATCCGGATTGGAGGGATCTTCCTCAGCTGGAGTTCCATCCTGTCCCGTCCTTCTCGGTTCCTTTCGGGGTCATGGTTCCGAAGGAGGCCGAGGATATTCTTGTGATAGAGAAGGCGGTGTCCGTGACCTGCGTCGCGAATGGAGCCACCAGGCTCCAGCCGGTCGTGATGGAGATCGGCCAGGCCGCCGGCATCGCCGCCGCGGTGGCCGCGCGGAGGGCAGCTGGGGCGCAGCCGTGTCTCAGGGAAGTCTCTGTGCGAGAGGTGCAGGAGGGGATCCTTGCCGCCGGCGGGTATTTGATGCCTTATCTGGACATCACTCCGGACGATCCACGTTTCGCTGCGGTCCAGAGGATCGGCGCCACCGGAATCATGAGGGGGGACGGCCGGTCTGTCGGCTGGTCCAACGAGACCTGGTTCAGGATAGATGATCCGGTGAGGGAGGATGAGATATTCCTTGATGACTATTATCCGGGGAAATCCCTTTCCGATCTGGGCCTTCCTTCGTTGGATTCGCTCACCCGCGGCGACTTCGCCGTCATCATCGACAGCCTCCTTCACCCTTTCGAGTCCCGTCAGGTCACGCTCACCGGCGCTTTGGCCGAATGATGCTTTCGCGTCCGGTGCAAACTTCCTGCCCGGCTTTGACAGAAACACCAATCAAAGGCTTACCAGCAGAGTTCCGTGGGATCCAATGGATCACCTTCATGTGATTTGATGATTTCTATAAAATTATACGGACTTATGCACTTTAGGCTTGCTCGTAATAAAGGCGCCACTTATGTGACCTTG
>ERZ780207.221-NODE-221-length-70840-cov-7.482560_pt1 | contig 70840 bp, 58 predicted proteins | sample MGYA00510977_ERZ780207 | MGnify/ENA primary metagenome ERZ780207 (study PRJEB29588, sample SAMEA2151383) | human gut metagenome | biome: human gut; feature: human-associated habitat; material: faeces | place: Denmark | collected 2008/2010 ...
AACATAGCAGCCATTTGTATTAGACTGCAAAGTTGCAAAATCAAGTCCGTTTCATCTCAAGAAACCACGTAATTGACTATATTTCAATAATTTCAAAGAACTATTTATCAACTTTTACGGGACAGTAGTGATATGATTAACAAATATTCTGATTACAAATATATGTATTTAGCTATATCTCACAATGTTTTTAATACTTTTTTGCATGAATAAACTGCCAACCCAAATGCCAATGTCAGGAAACTTTTTCAGCAAAAAAACATCAGCCTGTAAGTTCAACTGTCAATATTCCATAATGATAATGGTTCTTCCTTTTTCATTTTCCCTGTTATTCTTCAAACTCGCCCTCTATCATTCCATTGAGATATTTTCCGGGGTCCGCGATAAAATCATCCCACTTGGCTAACGGATGGAACTCCTCGTGCTCAACGTCCAGATACCATAGCTTTTTATCTTTGGAACTCCACAACAGCATATAGCCACTGTAGTTATCCATCTTAACCATGATAGAGAGCAGTTTTTTCCGCTTCCAGGTCATCTCCTGCACATCCATGAAGGAGTAAAGTTCTGCCCATTTCACCAGTTCCCGCTCCGGAAATTCCAGACGAAGCGGTCCGGTCTTCAGGTATTCAACAAGATTGGAAGGCAGCTTATAAGGCTTCAGCTGACGTACCTTTTCCTGTTCGTTGTGCCAGTCCTCCGGTTCCAGAGCTTTCAAATAGGCGGCCATTTCCAGGTTTTTGTTCTGCACTGCCACTGTATATGGCCGGTCGCCATATTTATCCGGGATGGTGATGTCTGCACCATGCTCCACAAGCCAGCGCACCATGGAAAAATCATTGTGCCGTGCAGCCTCGGTAACAGGAGTGGAAGCATAAGGAAATACCATGTCCGGCTTGTGGTAGTTGATGTCCGTTCCTTTTTGAACCAGATACTCCGCCAGCAGCTGATTCCCGTGGCTTGCCATACTGCGCAGGGCTTCACCGCCGTATTGTTTCAAATCCAAGTTTAGTCTGTCCAAAATGGGAAGCACGTCAGGATCATGACGATCCGCCAGGTGCAGAAACAGACGGCATATATCCCTTTGCTCTGCAGGGATTCTGGCACCGGCATCTGTCAAAAAGGAAAACAGGTTCAGGTCTTGACTGCGCAGGGAACCGTAAAGCAGTTCTTCCGGCTTATAGGTCAAGTCCGCTCCGGATTCGATCAGCAGCTGCACCATGTCCATCCGTTTTTCCAACACAGCCAATTCCAGTGGGGAGGCTTCTTCATCCCGCGGCCAATCGTCAAAATTTACCTGATAATGTTGTAGCTCGTTGGGAGAGTATCCTGCATGAAGCAGTGATTTCAGTTTGTCGATGTCGCCGTTGCGGATGGCCTCCATCATAGGAGGCACATTTGAATAGACTATGTTACTCATATGAATTATCTGTTTTTACTATTGAAAGATTTCCTCATACCGCTCTCTCAGTTCCTTCGGAGCCGCCTTGATGGCCTTGCTGCCTCCGTTTTCGGAGGACGGGCCCCAGATAGCCCAGAGCAGGCACTGCCAGGCGATGGCCCGTAACTTCGGATCTTCGTTTTCTTCCGGCAGGAGATAAGCGGAGAAGTGGCTCTTTACTGCCAGCAGCGCATCCAGGCTTTCCGCATTGGCAATCAGGCTGCGGAATTCCTTGGCAGGCTTCAGCCACTGCATAGATAATGCGCCCCGGACCAACACACCCAGTGTCCATGTCTGAAAACCGAACTTCCGGATAAAGACATGAAGGAATTTCTCTTGCAGCGAGGAATGCTCGTCGTCGCAGAGGTCAAGATACTCCGTCACCAGCGGTGCCCACCGTTCTCCCTCCAGTCCCAGAGCAAACACGGCGAAAGTGCCGGGCATCACGCAGAATTCTTCCGCGAGATTCTGGTAGAACTCATCTTCCCGCATGGCCAGACGGGCATACCGTTCTATGGCCGGGAGCAGATCCGGGTACTGCACGGCGCAGGCAAAAAGCTGGTTGACTCCCTTCTTGGGCAAACCGGGAATCGGCAAATAGATTTTGTCCTTTCCACGGAAATCCACTGAATAGCTGCGGGGAAATGTCTCCTGTTCCAGTACCGCACACAGATAGTCCAGAATCTCCGCATAGCACTCTTTGGTAGAGTCTTTGGCGGTAATGCGGATGGTAGCAAAAGCATCGTTGGCTGTTGCTGTAAAATGCCCCGTCTTGCGCTGTCGGATGTCCTTTGGCAATTTGCCGCTTCCGGATGTTTTCAGCTGCTTCACCATATCAGGGCGAATCTGGGACACCAGACCAAGTATGTGCTCGGTGGTAAGCGAGTCATAGCTGGCTCCATACACCGTATAGCACACTGCCACATAGCACGCAAAACGCAGCAAGCCGTCATCCACATCCTCAGGACGCAGTTCCGGCCACACAGTGCAAGTCGGATAAGGAGTAAAATCATCATCTTCGCTTTTAACCTCAAAATACCGCTCCTGCACCTGCTTTTCGATATACTTTTCCAATGTGTGCCCGATCTCCTTCCAAGTTGTCAACCGCCGCAGGGCATCACAGAATGCAGCAGCCGCCTCATAGGGAAATCCCTTCATCGGCAGTTTGGACAAATAGCGGTTCAGCAGATGACTTGGAAGAAAGGGTGTTCCACTCTGGTTCCTGACAACTGTCGGGTAGCCGGAATGGTTTTCTTTTGCTTTCCCATCCAAAACATCCTGAATGCACTGGTCTGCGTGTTTCAGCACTTCCGGATCTGTGTCGGGTTTATGTATCAGATAATAACGGCCGTTTACACCGTCGCGCTTCGGTAGATTCATGGCTCAATGTATTTATTATTATTTTTATACTCAAGACATATCATAGCTGGAGAAAAACCTGTTCGTAAAGCTCTTTCAGCTCACCCGGAGCTGTTTCCAGCACTTTCTGACCACCCTTGGCACTGGCTTTGCCCCAGATCACATAGCAGACCGTTTCCCATGCGTATTGCAGCACTTCCTCCGGGCTGGCTTCTGTTTCCTCAGCGGGTTCCTCGTCCTCGTCATCATCCTCGTCGGAGGAAAAACCACTTGGAACGATCTCGGACAGGTGGATTTTTGTCTCCAGCAGGGCGCTCAGGCTTTCAGCATTTGCTATCCACGCGGCATAGTCCTTGGAATACTTCATGTTCTGCATGGACAGCACCCCACGGACAAATACAGGAACGGTATCGGCGGTAAATCCGAACTGTTTCACATACTCCCGGAGGAATTTTTCCTGTAAGTGGGAGTGCTCATCATCGCAGAGATCGAGATAATCCCATACCAGCTGCCGCCACTCTTGCCCCAGCATTCCCAGGGCGTACACGGCAAAACTTCCGGGGAGAGCGCACTGCTCATGGTCCAGATTGGTGTACTGCTCATATTGCCGCATGGCAAGCCGGGCGTATCGTTCCATCAGAGTGTGGAGACCGGGATACTGCACGGCACAGGCAAAGAGCTGGTTTACCCCCTTTTTTGGCAGTCCTGTGATGGGAAGATACGTCTTTTCCGGTCCTTTGAACTCCACCGCATAGCTGCGGGGAAAATCCTCCTGCTCCAGAAGCTCACACAGGTAGTTCAGCACTTCACGGCAGCATTCCTCCGTGTTGTCCCTGGCAGTGATTCGGATAACGGCAAAGGCATCGTTGGCCGATGCGGTGAAGTGCTCTGTTTTCCTCTTTTGCAGAGAGACCGGCAGCCTGCCGGTCCCATGTTCCCGGAGCTTTTTCACCATATCAGGACGGACTTTCTCTACCAAGCCCAAGAGATAATTGGTTGAAAAATATTCATAGTTCGCTCCATATATCTTATAACTCACCGCCACATAGCAGGCAAAGCGCAATAAATCTTCTGAAAGATCCTCCGAACGGATACCCGGTTTTAGGGAATATTCCCGTTCTTTCCAGTAGTCATCTTCACTGCCTGTTCCGACAAAATACTTCTCTTGTAATTCCCGTTTCAGTAGGTCAAACAAATAATAGTCAATTTCACCCCAGCGGCTCTGGCGGCGCAGGTTTTCGCTGAAAGCAATGGCCTTTTCCGCATCCATGGTTTCCGCTCGCTGGGTTTCAATCCATTTTCTCACCAGATCGCACACTTCAAAGGGCGCACCTTGACTGCTAACCACTACCGGAGGCCAGAGGGAATCAAGCCGCGTGATTCTCCCGTCAATGGCATCCTGGATGCACTGGTCAAAGAGCGGTTGCAGTTCTTCCTGTACCTCGGGCTTCATCCAGTAACAACGCCCGTCATGACTATTTCGTTTTGGTAGATTCTTTGATTTTTCTTCTGCCATATTCATCCAGTAATTTGAAATACTACATTTTTCTATTCTCGTTTCCTGTTCTCATAGCATGTCATATCCAAGTCAGGCTATTCCGCATTCTCGGTCTTCTTTGTTGCAACATACATCTGATTACGGCTCGTGGGATTGTCCGGTTCCGTCATTTCCAGCAGTCCGGCTTCAATCATCGGGGTGATATATACGTTCATCACGTTCTTCCGGGCTTTCAGTCCCAGATGCTGCATGATGTCAAACAAAGGCTTGGGTTCCGCACAGAATTTCAGAATTTTTGCTTTTCTCTGTTCCTGTCCGCTGGAAGGTCTTGTAACCTTTTCTTGTGTCGTTTTCTTGGGTTGTTTTCTTGGGTTGTTTTCTTGTGTCGTTTTCTTGGGTTGTCTCGATGATTCCTGTTTGCCCAATTGCAAAGTAAGTACCACATAATCAGGACGGCTTTCCTCGGCAACGGTCGGGGCTGGCCACCCAAGATATTTCCACCCGCTGACAATCTTATCCACCCCGCTGCCAGCTTTTTCTGCACGCCCAAGCATCATGAACATCTTCTGAAGAATCGGATTACGACAAATACTCCGTCCTCCTTCGAAGTACTGTTGTCTGGAAACCAGCATCATACCCTGATTCATGAAAACAAGTCTGTCATCAGTACGCTCCACTATGATATGACCTTGCGCATTTATGTCCTGATGGACGATTGCGTTTATAAGTGCCTCTCTTACAGCATCATGTGCGGGAGTTTCTTCCTGACGTATTCCGTCCTTCATCATGAAGGGACGCGGCAATGATTGTATGAGGCGGTTATATACCCTCATGTAGAATTGATAGAGGTTCGCTTCCCAGGTACCGTCCGGGTAAATACGGTGCGTCCAGCGTATATTGGGGTCGTCAGTAGCGATACGCTCCCGGTAATCGACAAAATATGTAGGATCACCGGAATTGTTGACTATACTGTCATATTTGCCGAACATAAGGATTCCGGCCAGTGTGAAGCCTTCTTTGCCGGTTTCATATTCAGTCGCGTAGGCTCCGACCTTTTTCAGAAAATCCATATCGCTGATACCCGTCCACGGGTGAGTGGGCTGCAGGCTGGCGAGGGTCTGACGGTACTGGTGCAGTGTCTCAATATCAATATCCCTCTCAAAATCAAATCCGACAAGAATACGGCTGTCCTGTGAGTGACGGTCGTGTTCCGCATCAGCGAACATACGCCTTACTTCGGCATCCGTACAGACATAGTCACCTTCATGGTTTCTCCTGTAAGTGTTGCCGAACGGGCTGTTGTTGATATATACAGGACGAAACTCGTAACTTGCACGGGGAATTTCGCATATAAGGATAAACGACCCGTCAACCTGTTCTATCCTTACATCCGATTCGCGAGGCAGACAGACGCTTGTTTTGCCTTTATTATGCGCACAGTCCCAAAAGATCTTTTTATACCGTATTATGGTTTCCTCCGTCAGTCCGTCGAAAAGAAAACGGTTGTTCTTTTCCACGACCCCAAGTACGATTGTTCCTCCATTGGTATTGGCGAAAGCTGAATAGCTCTCCCAGAAACTGCCTGGAAATCCTCCTCGGGCTGACTTGAACTCGACCTCCAGTGTTTCTCCTTTGCCGACCAGTTCACGGATCGGGTCCTTTGTTTCATTTATAAGTTCTGCCATAATGATGTTCGGTTTAAGGGCGCAACAGTTCCCTGCGGCTCACGTTAAGTAATTCTGCTATTCGGGATAAGGTATGCAAGTCTGGCTGGCAAGTGTTTGTACACCATTTCGACACGGTCGTCTGGTTGACACCAAGCTGTTCCGCCAACCACAGGTTGGTCTTTCCAACCTCGGCCAATACTGCTTTTATACGATTGATTTCCTTCTCCATATGCTAACAAATTGCTTTTGTATGCAAATATAATGTATTTCATAGAAAATCGGTTTGTCGGGCAGTTATTTGTCACGGTGACAAGTGGAATATTTTCACCGACATCCTATCCAAAAGCCGGGACTTTACTCTGCAAAGGTTGATTCACGCCTTGCATTCCTGTCAAGGAACGCCCTGCTTGATGAAGACAATCTTCCTTTCCCTCAGTTCGGGAAAGCGTATTGACTGTATCATCCTTGTCCGGAATAGTCGCAAATCTTTTGTGGCAGAGAAAAGTCAGCCTTTGGGTACAATGATGTATCAGAGGGAAAATAAAAAACAAAAATCAACGGATATGGAAACGACTCGATTAAACTCAAACGTACAAAGAATTTTCAACGACCTCCTGCAGCAGGATTTGATTTCACGCTATCAACTTTTGGGAAGACTGCAATCAGACTGCGAGTATTTCCTGAATTGGGGAGATGGCAGCATCGGACGCTTGTGGACCGGCTCTGTGGAACTGCAGATTGAACTGATGAAACAGATTCACGATAGTTTCAAGGAAGAAGAAAAACCGCAGTGGCTGACCATAGAACAGATAATGGAATATGGCAGAAGAATGAAACAATGAACAAAAAATGCAGCATCCGGACAGAAGAACATCACCCGGGTGCTCTTCCTCTTTTACGGGCACATGGCTTCAGTGACAGACAGTAACGGATATTTCATAGGACAGCCATGCACCGATGCTGCAACGTAAAATATTGATAAACATAATTTTTGGAATTATTTCCCGGCAAAATAATTGGATAATTGCTTCGTTGTCTGGAATATATTTGATATTTTTGCGAATAAAGCTATTCGTTATGAAGAAACATAATGCAACCAAGACCGTATTGCTGATATTCTTGTTCCTATCAACCGTATCAGCAGCAAATGCAGCATCTTTCGTAATAGGCCGCATCTACTTGAAAAACGGTTCTGTCATAGAATGTACGGAAAATGACAGAATCAAGCTCCCGAAACGCTCGGGCAAGACAGTATTCCTCCGGAACGCATACAGAAAAGAAGAAGTCAGGGAAAGCTTCAAGGCCGCCCAGATTGATTCCATCGTTGTCTGGCATCCGGCCACACCGGAACACGTCCGTAAGTTCGTCCCGTCAGAAAGCCTCGGCTGGCTGTGGATATATGTCGAGACACCACAGATCAGCGTCGGGGTTTATTCCGCCAAAGGCTACGGCATAGACACGAATGGCGGTATCCAGGTCATACAACGTATAGGGCTGATTTCATCAAAAACCGCCTACTGCCTGAAAAAGACTGGAGAAGCAGATTTCACACCGGTGGGAAAAGTCGGCGGCAAGGCGAACAACAAATTCCGTAAAAAGGTCGCCGCATACGTCAGTGACGATCCGGCCATGGCGGAGATCATACTGAATTCAAGAACCCAACGGGACAATACGGTGCTGATGCTCATGGAATATAAGTCAGAAGAATAATACAACTTTAATCACATATTGTCATGAAACACTATTTATTATCATTTCTACTAACCCTGGCTGCCTTCTGCGTCTTCCAGACAGCAAGTGCCAAAGAACCTGAAGAGGATGAGAGTAGCCATGTTATTGTAACCCTCAAGTCCGGTGAGAAAGTCGAAGGCTATGTAAGCAGAGGATGGCACGCCGAGAACTCTTTGTTCAAAAAAGAGAATTTTTCATTCCAAATTACAAAGACTCCCGACGGCAAGGATCCGATCAAGTTCACAGCGGAAGAGGTAACTTGCATAGACTATGTAGAGGTAACAGAAAACCATCCGGATGGATTGCGCTGGGAATCCCGTCCGATAGCCCGTCCGAATTTCAAGAGCCGTTACAATACGATGCAGCGGCTGGTATGTGTCAATAAAGTGGGAAAGAACGCTACAACCTACTGGTGGAAAATATGGGTCGCTTCAGGAGTGAACGGCATGAGCAGATCCCTCCAGACCAATTACGGCATCCGTTTCCACAACGACCCGGAAGGAATCGTGTACCCTTATATGCTGGTAAATTCAGTCTTGATGAAGGACAAATATCCCGGATTGCAGAAATTCTGCAAGAACTGGTTCAAGGGCCCGGATGGAAAATTGCACGACAAACTGGCTGACGAGAACGATTCCTGGATCCTTGACATGTACGATGCATACCTTGAACAGATGGGTGATGAAGCAGCTAACCTGCCATACTCCATAAAGGACAAGAAAGCTAAAGACAAGTAGTTTATCTGCTATAATACATCGTTCCGCAAACGGAGTTGGCACATGGGCAAGTCCGCTTGCGGAATTTTTATTTTAATGACATGAACAGAATGTATTATTGATTTCAGATGAAGCCCATAAACCATATATCAGCATTTCTGGTTGTTGCTGCAGGTTTGTTTGCCGCCTGCTCCCGGCATGAGGCTGATGAACCTCCGGTACCGCAGCCCGATATGATCGAACTGTCCGATGGAGATACAATCATGGATTTTACAGCCCGGGGCGGTACATGGCAGATTGATTTCACCGCTTCCAGGGAATGGACGGCAACCAAAGTCGTATCCCTTATTGCGGGATGGTATTATTTCACCCCAAAGCAGGGCGAAGCCGGGACGGGAAAGGTGACAATCTCGGTCTTTCCCAACACGACCGATGAGCCTCGCAGTGCCCAAATCCGGATTGCGGCAGGAAAGGCGGAACAGATAGTGACCATCACCCAAGAGGCCGGCAATATCGAACTGACCCCGGAAGAAGAGATCCGTGCGTACCTTGAACGCCTTTATCACGATACCGACGGCGAAAACTGGCGGTTCAATGCCAACTGGTGCAGCGACAAGCCTATCTCCGAATGGGACGGTGTACGCTATGAAAACGGGCTGCTGAGCCTTTGGCTCGGCGAAAAGTACCTCAAGGGGCAGATAGACCTCTCGGGATGTACGGCGCTTGTCGAGCTGCGCTGTGCAAAAAACAGCCTCACGAAAATCGACGTGTCGGGGTGTCCGCTGCTCAAGGAGTTCGACTGCACCAACAATGAGATTACCGAACTGAATGTCTCGGGGTGTTCTTCACTCGACAGACTGTTATGCGGATATAACCAGCTGACGCACCTCGACCTTTCGTCCGTCCCTTCGTTGACCTACCTAAGATGCGATTACAACCGGATTTCGGCAATCGACATCTCGGCTTGTCCCTGGATTGCGACGCTGAACGTGGCCGGGAATGGCCTTTCGGCCTTGGACGTAGCCGGCCGCACGGAATTACGCGACCTCTTCTGCTACGAAAACCACCTTACGCAGCTCGACCTCTCCGGGTGCGACTGGCTTTACCTGGTCAACTGCGGAACGAACCGACTGACCGAACTCAATGTCACCGGATGCAGTCGCCTTTCGGATCTCTATTGTTACGACAATCGTCTCGAACGGCTTGACCTCAAACCGCTAATCGCAATCCTCGGAGGGCTCTACTGTCCGGGCAACCGCCTAACGGAACTTGACCTGAAGGATTTCCGGCAACTCACCCATCTGGATTGCTCGGACAATGCCTTACAAAGGATCGACCTGACGGGCTGTTCGACCCTGCAGGTCTTCGCTTGCCCCCGGAACGAACTTCAGGCACTCGACCTCACCACGTGCGAAATGCTCTCCCAGCTGGACTGCACATCGAACCGGCTGACGGAGCTCGACCTGACGAATGCACCTTCGCTGTGGAAGCTCTATTGCCGGGACAATCCGATTCTGGCGGAGATCCCCGAGGCGTTCGACCGGCTGCAGGTCTTCGAGCACGATGCCCGTTACGAATACCGTACCGAAACGGATCCGACGACTGGCGAGGAACGCACCATAGCTACCGACACGGGCCGCGGTTGGTGGTATCCCGGCGAACCGGAAAAAGGCGCCCACATGCGGTAATAAACCTATGACAGTATATTGGATTATTAGTTTGTATCAACTGTAGAATTATCGAATAAATATGGAAAAGAAAGAATTAGAAAATCTATTGATGCGATTCTCACATTTGGGAGTCACCCATTCAAAAAACGGAGCGCTGCTGATTGGGAAGGCTCCGCATATTGCCGAATTTGCCTGGCTTAACATTATGTACCCCTGTATTACAGAAGCAGAAGTATGTGATTTGGAGAAGAAACTGGGATGCGCTATTCCTGAAGTTTACAGGAATTTTCTGATGAATGTATCCAACGGATTTGATATAATGAATTGCACATTGGCATTACATGGCTGCAGAACATCGTATGACAGATCGGATTTGGATTCATGGTATCCGTTTAATCTTGAAGATATTCAAAAATATGAACGGCCCAAGAATGCCACACCGGAAATGTTCTTTTTCGCATCTTATAATTATGATTGCTCAAAGCTCTATCTTAATACTTCGGATAATAAGATATACTATTGTGACCGCTATGATGCGACACCGCTTAAATCATGGGATTCGCTATCAGACATGATTACTTCCGAGATAGAGAGGATATTTGGCTTGTTTGATGCGGATGGGCATTGTATTGATGAAGATGTTCCAACAACTCCAGTCGCTTTGTGATAATTATAGAATAGCATCGAGTGAAGTAGCTTATAACTAAAATGAAGCGAATAATATATTTTTGGAACAGATTGTATTTCGGCATGTTCGAATGTTATAGGCGGACAGATGTATATTTTTACAAATATAGCCAACAAGATAATTTGTGCGTTATATAATTTGCTACATAAAACGAAGATACGGAAAGATTGACAAGATTGTTTCTGAAAATCCGGAGATAATCAATTATCAAGAATACCAATACGGCAATACGCTTTTAATGCTGACAATTATGAATCAGCAACTGAATCATTTAAGGCATTACTGAAAAACGGTATAGAAAATATGTGAACACAATAACCAACATTAATTGAGGAATAATATGAAACATTGTAATTTATCCTTTGGAGATTGGATTATAATCGAAAATTGTTATGCTTATGTGTTGGCAACTCACGATATTTACTATGAGGCGTTCAATCATGAGGTGCAGGAAGATAGTAGTTTGCAAGGTGAATATCTTTATACGTTTGTCGCTTATCGTATTTATTGCACAATGAAAGGTAAAAGGATAAACCGCAAATCCTCCTATTTTACATATAGGATTGAAGATTACAGCGTTTTAACTTCTGACGAACGAATATTTATATCTAAGCTGTTGGAATTAGACACTGATGGGTTCGAAAAATGGAAAGAAAGTAGCATACTTCCATCAATATATGAGGATATAAGGGTGCCTGTACAATATTCCACCTCTAAAAGTGCGATGAACAAGTTTAAGAAAGCGATAAAACAGCTCCATTCTCCGTTTTCTTTTTCCGACCTTTTAAAAGTGTGTAGTGGCATTCAATCCATAAATTGGAAACAGATAGACAAAGTTGATGATTACTACATATCTTTTACCCTCTCTTTTACCGTAGGAAACCACAAAGATAATTGCATACTGTTTGATACAATAAAACATATTGATTATACGGACGATGAAGAAGATAAACAGATATTGGAACAGATTTTCACCTTTGAAAGCACATTTCTGTCGCTTGCCCGTTTCGTAAAAGAATACGATTCTATATATCCATCTGAAAAGAATTACGTTTTTCTGGCACGTTTGAAAGAAATATGGAGCGGGTTGTTTCATCACAATTGGAAAAAGCAACCTTTGGCTTTCGATTTCTTTACCCATGCACCTAAAGAACAATCTTATAGTTTTGAGCTTGCTTACAAAACAGTTTTGGACTTCCTTCAACGCAATGTAAGAGAACTGAATTGCCAATATATAATTGACTGTCTTCTTGAAAAAACAGGGAAAGACTTATATAATAAAGCCTATCAACTGATTAAAGGAATGTAACTACAATTATAGTATAAATTGAAATACACAAACTGAGAGACCGATAAATACAAAAAATATGATTACCGGATATGATAAAATAGTAAATGATTTAGTTCAACTTGATTTTTTCTCTGGGTATAAATACAGAAAAAGAGACCATTCTCTTTTCTTCAAAACAGAAGGTGGAAAGCAGTTTATTGAGTTAGATCATTGGAGAGACAGAGACACATCGTCACTTGTCATATATCCTGTCTATGGTGTGAGGTTTGATATTCTCCATAAATGGTTTGAAAAATTCAGCGTGAAGACCTTACAAGATCAAAGAGACAGGGCAAGCATCAGCTTTTCAGGTAGTATGTTGGGGCTGCAGGATGAATTGAATTTTGATACAAATAAAGACGGATATTCGAATGAATTCGAAAACGTTCAAATCATTCTAAAATGTGCAGAATATGTTTTCTCCGAATATTCGTCGCTTGATAAACTGTACAATAAGACCATCTTGCCTGTGTTGGATGGTGAGACCGAACTTCCTGATGTAGGTGCTGATTGGATATTCATAGACATGGCTTTGTGCAAATTGGTTGCTCCCGCTAATTTTGACAAGTTGAAACAGATTATACTGTCTCATGTAGAAAAAATGTACGCACACCAAGAACCCAATATACTGGATTATTATGACCGTTTTGAAGATATTTTTCATTATTTAGAGCATAAAGGAATATGAAAAGAATGACTAAAGCGGATAAAGTATTTATAACTATTGCCATATTGTTTGCTGTATGGGGTGCCTACTTCGTTTATACCAAAGGCTACGGACCTCTTAATTCCTTGAAAAAGAATAAAATATATACAACAGCTGTTGTTACAGGTGAAACTTATATTCTTAAAGGATTAAAATTTTATATTTATAGATATGAGGTAGATAACAATGCATATGAAGGCAACGCTCGTCTTTATAGCAACATGGTTATGTTGAAAGGAGACTCTGTACGGATAGTATATGATAAGGTGCATCCAGATTTTTCTATGAGTGTAAAAGACTATTATTCGTGTGATTATTTAAAAATAGTTGGATTTAATTAGTGAATGAATTGAACGGTTCTATCCATAAAAAACAGAAAACAAGAAACGGCAGAGAAATTTGATAATATGAAATATGGCAATAATAGTTGGATGTCGTGATTTACTCAAAAAACAAGAAAATGAAAAGTGTTACAAATAAGGAACTTGTAAGTGTCATATTGGTAAATATTGGCTTATTAGCAGTTGCTGTCTTTATGTGGCTCATATACGACCGTAGACAAACGATAATCAAAAGTGAGGAACCAATACAAAATTATTCGGTACTGGAAGTTTATTGCCAAACCAGAAGAAATTCATCATCCATACTCATAGAGTTCAATGGTAAGCAATATTATGTAGAAGTTGCCAGAGATAAATGCATACAGTTCGATCCACAAAAAATAAAACTCTTTTATGACAAAGAAAGAGATAAAGTTTATGAAGAAAGCGGGGCGGTGGTAAGACATTTAGTACCTATTTTCATTCTATATTTATGCTCATGCATATGGTTATTTGTCGTAATAAAAAAAAGACTTAGTAGTTGATTGGACATTTGAATTTAAGGGAGGACCTGACGGATATACGCCGAAAGATTCTCCCTATTTTATTTAATCTATGATTCAGAAGGACAAAAAGGGGAATCTAATACAGTGAATTTGTGGATTATGCGTATCTTTAGGGCATAATAAAGAAAAAAATGGAGAAAGAACACCATCAACATCATACAAGCAATTACGACCGATTCATGTCCGGAGAATATTGCAACAGTCTGAACCCGGAGGTACTTGAAATGATTTCCAATACCAAAGCCTGTCTTGCCAGACTTGACAGCCCGGACTTGGAAGATTCAATGTAAAACGGTATTTTAAGGGATATGCTCGGGAGCATAGGTCTGAGGTCGTCTGTAGGTCGTAATTTCTTATGCCAGTGCGGAAAGCATATTTTCATCGGGGATAAGTCTGTCATCAATGACAACTGCACAATGATGGACGAGAATCATATCCGTATAGGGAATCAGGTTCTGATAGCCCCCAATGTACAGTTCTATACGGCTACACATCCGATAGACTACAACGAAAGATTCGTCGAGAACTGGGATGAAAATTCGGGGGAACTATTTTTCCGTACACAGTCTCTTCCGATTACCGTAGAGGACAATGTGTGGATTGGTGGCGGCAGTATAATTCTTGCCGGCATAACAATAGGAAAAGGAAGTGTGATTGGTGCTGGAAGTGTTGTGACAAAATCAATCCCGGCAAACTGTGTAGCTGTGGGGAATCCGTGCAGGGTAATTCGAGACCTTAAAACTCACTATAAAACCAGGACACTTGATGAAAAGGATATTCCACAGATGAAGGACTTGTTCCGCACGACGGTAGTGTTTCAAACAGTGTGTCCGGAGTAAGCCTTCAGACCTCTTAGTTCTGCAAATATATCAATTTATCTGTTACCTCATTGGCAGGCATGCCTGCCAATGAGGATTTTTTTATTCGTCCGGGAACAGGTCCTTGTCAAGATCGATTCTGGGCACCTGCCTCAGGTATGACTTCTTGTCCATGGCCGTCTTTCCCATGAGCAGGATGACGGACTCCTCGTTGGGCATCGCGCCGCGCATCCTGGTGACCCTCCGGAAGTCCTTCTGCAGCCGCTCTATCCAGTTCGTGGTGTATATCATCGACTGGATGCGGTGGTCGTAGTTCAGGTATGTGAAATACGCCTTGTAGGAGGCATCCTCGCCGCGCTTGCGGATGCTCCTGTAGTACCTGCCCCATTGGGAGCAGAACCTCTGCCACTCGCTCCATGCCTGCTCCACAGTATAGTTCCTGTCCCCGGTACGGAACACCTGCCGCAGATCCTCTGCGACATCCCCCTTGTCGCCGTTGCGCACATCGCTCAATATATTGCGCTTCAGGTGGGTTGTGCACCTCTGCAGCTTCGTGCCCGGGAACACCTCGCTGATGACGTCCTCCAATCCCCTGAGTCCATCTGCACATATGAGGCCTATCCTGCCGACACCGCGCCCGTACAGGTCCTTCAGCATCTCGCCCCAACCCAGGGCGCTCTCAGTAGGCTTGTTGAAGATGCCGAGAACCTCCCTGGTCTTGTCCTCCCTCACCGCCAGAACGACATAGAACGCCTCAGTGTCAACGCTCCGCTTCCTGTGGATCTTGATGTGCACGCAGTCGATGAACACCACCGGATAATAGCTCTCCAATGACCGCTCCAGCCATTCCGTCACATCCTTGCGCAGATAATCCAGCATACGCGATATGCTCGCCTTGCTGTAGTGCTCCCCGTAGATGTCGTTGAAGACCTCACCGACCTGCTCCTGCGTCAACCCCTTGGTGTACAGTGTCCCCGCAAGACGCTCGCACTCATCTTCCTGGTCGCGCAGTATGGCCAATATCCGGGGATGGAAGTTGCCGTACCTGTCACGCGGTATCCGGAATGTCAATGTCCGCCCGTGACCGTAGCTACGACCGGGGCGGTACCCGTTGCACTTGTTGCCGGCAAGGCCTTCTTCCTGCAGATACTCCCGCCGTTCTGACACCATCAGGCTCTCAAGCATTATCTCCATCAGGTCCTGTAAGCCGTTTTCTTTCTCCGTATGCTTGCATATTAGCTCGGAAAGTTGTTCCTTTGTGAACTCCATAAAGTCTACTCCTTTTTTAGTTTTTGTTTCTTTTTGCTTTTACAAATCTGGAAAATTTGCAATTAACAAGGGTTTTACACATATAATTTATTAATAATCAGTATTCTAATATTTTCCACCCCCTGATTACGAAACAACACAGAAACAAAACAATCAATTAAAGCAAATTCAAGCCTTTTCCATTTTCATTAGGTTTCATTCCTTTCACTTGTTTGCACAAGGAGTCCATGCTTTACTGTGAGCAGTTATTCTCTCTACTCCAAGAGACATTTATTGATGAACATACTTGCAGCCAAAAAAGAAAAACACCCAATCTCTCTTCTGTCTGCGCTTCCTTTTTTGTCAGCAAACTGCTAGTCATAGGCATACTGACAAGCAAATATGCCTATCTAAATATAGTTTACTTTGGTTTAGCTTATATATAGAGCTAATCAACTAAACTAAACTGAATTTTCGTAACCGTTATCTGTTTTCAACAGAGTCGCGCCAAACGAAAAAATAGCTGGAGTCAATAAGTTACTTGGCGCAGCCATCTCCTTTCTCCCCTTTGTTTGACTTCACTTTAATGAACCTATATACATAAGACGGGAATAAAGTAAAGCTCGTATTTTTTCTTTTCACTGCAATGCGGTTTTATTCTAAAAATTATGTTCCAATTACGGCAATGCATGCAGCTATTTCGTTTTTACAGGTGGCTAATTTAAGTACAATTGTGTCTTTCTTTTTCTCTTTCTCGTCTCAGATTTCGGCATTTTACTCCAGGAATTCAACTATGTATTTGGCAAGCTAATACGACTAAATTATGTTCAGACTTCGGTAATCGATGATTGGAGCCAGTCAATTGTTATGGTCTGCAAAATGACTTATAATCGACATAGGAATATCAAATGGAGCAATCTTCGCCCGATCACACCCTTACTTCAATATGCCTGACGATTTCAATATCCGATGCTGCACGCGCGTCTTCATCGGTTACATTGAACGCTTGATCCTCCGGGATGAATAGAATGTAGGTGCGTCCTTCATGGCAAATACGTGTAATAGGAGAGGTTATTTCCACCGACTCAAGCAATCCGGTACGCGGGATGCGATACCAAGAAACAATCTCCCTTCCGGATTCTCGGTCGGCGCTTTCGCATTCGATATAAATATGGCGCAACGTGATTACCCGTTCCACCGAATGATATTCGTAATCGCCCGTTTCGCAGACGACCTCCCATCCATCCGCTCTGGCTGCTTCGACGGACTTGTCGTATGAATCATCCTCCAATCGTATCAGCACCAAAGGAAAATCATCATATCGATTCGTCTTGAACTCCCACTCTATGCGTTGCGGCTTTTCCATGTCGTCAATCATACAACTACCTTTCATATAAGCCTGCTCCAAAATCGTGTTTCCAGTGCATATCTTCTCTACTTCCGACTGACGCAACAACTGAAAAGCAATCGCTCCATTTTCCTGATAGATAGACACCTCATAACGACATTCCGTAATGCGTTTTGCCTCCTCGTCGAACATTCTGCGAATCAAAATATAATCCATGCCCAACTCCTCAAACAGCCAATAGACCGGATTCCCCCCGCATGAATCACTCTCCTTCCATGCTCCTTGCATCAGATCGGGATGTATTTTTTGCCGATTGATATGGCAGTTTGCTTGTAACAAAGCCTCCGGATTATGATTGTTCCTCAAATTGGCTATAATTTCCATCGTAAAATGAATCAGATCCAAGCGCGTGTACAGATCGCCTTTTCGGACATGTCGGACCGAATCCTGATACATTTCCGTCAGATAAGGTGCAAATCCGAAGACCCGACTCTCTTCATACAGCGGTCTGAAATAGTCGCGTAGTCGAATGAGGTGTTCGAGATGCATGTTCGGATCTACGTCTCCACCCTTGGCTTGAAACGATGGGAGGACATTCAGTACCAGCAGAGTGAATAGTGCCACATCCACGTTTGACAAGAAATCTGCTGCGGTGCGATATGGTTTTGCCGCTTCCGATGCGGCAAAACGTTCGTCGAGTAAATACCGCAATACCTCACGATGGAATTCCGGTTGGGCCTTACGCGTCTTGGCTATCTTTTCAAAACTGCGCGATGCGGCACAATAGTTGGCCATCAATTCATCGAGATCGGTATTAGTGCGTTCCCGTACTTCCCGACAAAACTCACTATATATGCAACGGGCAATGAACGAAGTCTTCTTATTGAAGTTGTTGTTGCGAAGTTGTATGCCGGTAAGTGCGGACAATTCCCCCGTCGTATTGCGCAGCAAACGCAGACGATGGATGGCATTGAGCTGGTCGGCACAGGACATGGTGGGGTAATCGTAATGTGTCATGTATATTAATCCTGTTTTTCTTGAAACAAAGGTAGATAATTACCGAGACTCACAAATCGTTTCGAGTATATCTTTATTCCGTCGCCGGATAATTTACCTGTATTCAGTCGTATTTTACGGAACACGGACTTTATTGGCTTTTGCACCCGAAATCCGATCTTATTGAAGCTCGGGAAAAGAATCTCGCGCTATAATTTTGCCTTTGAATATAAGAGAACAAGCCTTATGAAAAATTTGACAAGCAGCTGATTTGTATCATCGCACCCTGCGGATTGTGTGAAATTTCTATTATCTTTGTAAGGCAAGTCCGTAATGGACCTGCAACATGATAGTAGATGCGTGAATCTTAGGATTCCTTGAACAACGAAACCGCCAATTTTGTTTGGCCGTCCTGACAAACGGCCAGCCTCAAGGGAAGAATAAGCACGGTCAGCACACATCCGTATGGGTGCGGACTGCTTGTATTTCCATTTTGAGGGAAGGCGCTTGGCGGTGCCTGTTGTTCGAGTGGGAAACAAGTAGGACCGCACTTTTTATTTATAAACCTAGACAAATAATGAAATGGGAACTAAAGAGCAAAAGCAAGAAGAAAAAGGAGTAATACTCCTCGATAACTTGTACCGTTTTGTAATAGCTGGAGTACCGCCAATTTCTGAGCCGGTTGAAGAGTTGGCAGGGTATTATCTGACGCGCAATCCTAACAATCGGGAGATTGCTATTAAAAATTTCATCTTGAATCAAAAGTTGAAGTGTTCCACAACCGGATTCCTTACTGGTTTGGGCGGACTCATAACTCTCCCCATCACGTTGCCGGCCGATTTGGCAAGTTCGCTATACATGGAACTCCGCATGATAGCAGGAATTGCATACATACGAGGGTACGACCTGAAGGACGACGCCGTGAAAACCCTACTATACCTCTGCTTGGTCGGCAATGCTGTCGGAGACGTTATTAAACAGGTTGGAATAAAAATATCGGGGCAATATACACTCAAAAAAATATTGCCAAAATTATCCCGGGAAATAATCGTAAAGATTAACAAAGCTGTCGGCTTCCGACTTGTCACCAAAGCGGGATCCAAGGGTATAATCAATGTGGCTAAAATGGTACCCATGCTTGGAGGTATCGTTAGTGCGACTTTCAATTGGCAAGAAGTTGTTTTCTATGCAAAAATCGCAAAGCGCATGTTTGAAGAAAATAAGATATAATATTGCTATGGAAAACCATAAATTTTGCCCAAACTGCGGACATCCGGTCCAAGAAAATTCCCGGTTTTGCCAGGAATGCGGCACTCCGTTAGCTAATACGGGGGTGGAACTTGCAACCAGACGGCAATCATGGAATGAGAGCGCTCCTGCTCAAAATCAACCACCACAGCTGAACACGATTGTTGTTCACAATCAGCAACCACGCGACATTGTCATAGATGTTACGCCCCCTGAAGAGCGTAACGATGCTATAAAAATGAAACGTGCAGCAAAAAACTGGTTTATTGCAGCGGTGATATCTGTATGTATTGTTATATATCAGCTCTGTTCTGGAGGTAATTTAATATGGTGTAGCATTTTAACAACTTGGTTATTGTTATGTTCCTTAACAAGATGGATCAAATACAAGAATCTAATCAAGATGTCCAATGATGAATACCACCATGAAATACAGAAGATGAAGCGCCAAAAGGAGTTTTGGGGTGGTATTGTACAGGGATACGTGGAAGGTTACATCAATGAGAAATTTCGCAAATGAAATATTGTCCTAATTGCGGAACGTCAATAGATCCCAACGCAAAATTTTGCAGTGAATGCGGAGTTTCGCAAACGGCATCCTTTTGTCCCAATTGCGGGAAACAGGTCCGTCCGCAGGACAAATTCTGCACCAGTTGCGGCCACGCCTTAACCCAGTCTTCGGCCCCTGTAGAAAAAAACAATGAAACTCAAGTCCAGTTTGTCGAACCAAGCCAGGAAGAGGTGTCTGTGCAGAATCAAAGCATAGATGTCGCCTTGATCTGTCCGCATTGCCGTTCCCAATATTCGGCATTGCAGGAGGACTGGGACAAAGAAAATATCTATTGGCAATGTCCCAATTGCGGAGAGCGTATCGATGGTGCCTTTTGTGGTTATTGTCCTTCACACAAAGGGTATGTTGTCTTTCGTCCATATAATAACAAGGAAGTTCTTGGGGCAACGGTTGTCGGGGCAATTGCCGGGTATAGGAATCCGGGCGAAACCATCGGAAACCTTATCGGCTCTCTGTTTGATTCGACCCCAACAGCTAAAGCAACAGGAGTCTGCCCGCTATGTATGGCTGAATGCATGAAATGCCCCACTTGTAATCGGGCTGTGCAGGTTACATTCGACAACGGTGGAGTTGTTGTTTGTCCGGATTGTCACACAAGGTTTAAGATGAATTAGTCGACACCGACAAGAAAAAGTGTTTTAACAAATCAATTAAAAGCGTAGATTATGGCATTGTTCAGAGTTACGGTAAAGCGGAGCGCCAATGTAGGCGGCATTCGCCTGGAAAAAGGAATGAGTGTCGAGATCCCGACGACGGGTTACAACCCGCTGACCTCGAATAGCGGCAATGATGTCGCCATGGCATTCATGCGCATCTATGGTATCGATTTGAAACGGGCCGGAGCCTGTCACATGGGTTATCTCGATGTGACAAGGATCGGGTAGAACGCAATTTCGGAGCCGCCTCGGGCAACCTGAAAACGTTACCCGGGGCGGTTTTTAATAGCTGCATGATGACGCCATTAAGATGTTATACTCGCTAAGGAATACCGACAGAAATGGGTAAACCTATTGATACCCAACGCTGCGATCTATAAGATCATCCTATTAACAGAAACTTTCATACTTTAAACCGTTCCTTGAAAATCCGATCCGACACTTTGCAACCTGTCTGCTGTATCCGGCAGATTTCGTCCCGGCTTCGGTCGGAACGCTCCCAAAGTCTGTTTTTGCGGCTGTGCCCATGCACGCCCTCGGTCGTCATGCACTACAGACATCATCTCCGGCTTCGCCGTCTATGATGCGAGGTGCACTCCCTCCCTCGTGCGCACATGGCCGCAGCCTTTATCTCCGACATACACGAAAGACGGATCGGATTTTTCAAGGGCCTTTTTATTATGATTCACAATGGATCGAATGCGAATATCTGCCGAAGAATGGCCGAAAATAAATTGCCTGCCCGATTTTTTCGAGATCCTGCACACTTGCGGTTATTTGCTTGATTGCTGGGCCATGACCGAGCGACCGGAAAGGATAGTCCGACGCTTCCTGCCCGCACGTGTCCGTGCAGCCTCCTATGTAGAGTTCTCCATTCCCAAGAAGACTGGAGGCACCCGGTTGATCTGCGCGCCCATCAAACCGTTGAAAGAGATACAGCGGGCGCTTGGGGCGATGTTGCAGGCACTCTTCCAGTCCTCGGAATCGGCGATGGGATTCGTGGCGGGGCGAAGCATTGTTGCAAACGCCCGTTGCCACCTGCACCAAAGCTGCGTACTCAACCTAGATCTGGAAAACTTTTTCCCGAGTATCACGAAAGCATGGGTCCGCCGGGCACTGGAGCGAGAACTTGCCGACCGGATTCCCTCATCCGAGGTTCGCCACCTGATTTGCAACCTCTGCACGATACCGAATCAGTCGGGGATCGAGGTGCTGCCGCAGGGAGCTCCGACCTCTCCGGTATTGTCGAATATCGTCCTGAAGAATTTGGACCGGCGGCTGGCTGCGTTCGCCGGGGCGCACGGATACAATTACACACGCTATGCCGATGACATTACTTTCAGCCATAACCGCCCCATACGCCGTTTCTCTCCGTTCTTTATGAGGCGGATACGCTCGATCATCGAAGAGCATGGCCTGACGATCAACGATCGCAAAACGGAAGTAAGCGTCAAGGGCGAACGGTTGGAGGTCACGGGGCTGATAGTCGGCGAAAAAGTTAACGTCCCGCGAAACTACATCAAGCAGTTGCGCACATTGCTTCATTTGTGGGAGCACTATGGGTACGAACGGGCTCAGATAATTTACAACCGCGACTTCTGTTCTGGGACCGGTAAAAGTCTGAAAATGGTCATCTACGGGAAAATCAACTACCTCGCCATGGTCAAGGGAGGGGAGAATTCGACCGTTATCGGTTACCGCAAGCGATTCAGACGGCTGGTTCGGGTAGCAAAAGCCGAAGTACAAACAAGCATTTCATAAGAGATAACATGATCCGTTACATTCAAAATGAAGTCCATTACGCCGAGGTGGTTGAACGCATCCGCAGTGTACGGCAATACCTCTGGGTCGGCACAGCCGGCATCAAAGACCCATATGTGAAAGAAGGTTTGACATCGGGTCCTCTACTGAAAGTATTGGAAAATCTGATTCGCCATGGTGTCGAGGTGCGGTTGATTCATACCAAAGAGCCCGGGCGGAATTTTGCCGACGATTTCGACAAATATCCGCTGTTGTGGAGTCGGTTGGAGCGGAAGATGTGTCCGCGCGTCCATTTCAAGATCCCAATCTTCGATTGTGAGGTGGCTTATATCGGTTCGGCCAATCTGACCGGAGCAGGACTCGGCATGAAAGCGCTACGACCCGTAATTTCGAGGCGGGGATCCTGACCGACGTCCCTGCGCTGGTTGATGCTGCCGCCGACCAGTTCGATGCAGTATGGCACGGCGTACACTGCGGCAAATGCCGTCGAAAAAGTTTTTGCAGCGACAGGATTCGAAAATAATCGGATGTCACCAGCACGCCGAAGCTCATCTGCGCTGTATAGCGCGGGCAAAAAAGCCTTAATCTTTCAGACACCCCAATGGAATGACTTTAACCCCATCTTCACGAGTATAAGCGAATTCGCCGCCCGTGAGAACAATCAACAAGTCCGGCTCTCGCAATGGCATTTGCTTTTCAGTCTCATTCTTTTGACGGATCAACCTCTTGATTTCCAACAGGTGACTTGCCCCTTCGTCGATATCACGACTTCCAAGTTTACACTCTATCAGTGCATAGCGTCCATCCTCCAGATGCAGCACGATATCCGCCTCCAATCCGTAACGATCGCGGTAATACGAGACCCTGCCGCCCAATGCCTGCGAATAGGCCTTCAAATCCCGGATACACATACATTCAAAGACAAATCCAAATGTCCGCAAATCCAGTTCAAGACTGCGCGGCGAAGCACCCATAGCCGCTACCGCAATTGACGGATCGACAAAACTGCGTTTCTTGCTGCTTTTGATTGCTGTTGCCGACCTGATTGCCGGAGACCAGGCATCAATATCCTCGATAACATATAAGCGCTCCAATGCCCCGACATACTCGTCGAACGTGGTCATCGAAGTAGTCTCCATCTCAACGGTAATATCAGCCAGCATCTTTGTCTTTTGAACCAGCGTGCACAGATTGCGTGCATAAGAGCGCAGAATCAACCGGGCCAATACCGGATTGCGCCTGACATTATCCACTTTCGAAATATCCTCCTCGCAAATAACATTAACATAGTCCTTGGCAATAAATAACTTTGCCTTCTCATTTTTTACATCCAGAGAAGCCGGCCATCCGCCGCGGCATGCTGCGAAGATAATCTCTTCAATGGAAAGTGCGGATGTTGCTCCGTCGACATCGAACCCCGGATCATCGAAAAGTTGCCGCAGTGAAACAGACCCGTTCGATTCTTGCGATTCATAGAGACTCATCGGATACATCGTCATCGAAGATATCCGTCCCGTACCGGTATGCATCCGCCTCTGCGTCTCTTCCTTGTCGCTGTCGTCAATAACGGTCGACCCGGTCAAAATAAATTGCCCCTTCAATCCTCGTTCGTCCACAGCATTGCGCACGGCATCCCATAAGACAGGTGCATCCTGCCATTCATCAATCAAACGAGGCGTTTCGCCTTTCAACAGAATGGACGGTTTAACACGCGCCGTAGCCAAGTAACCGGCTCTGGCGTCAGGGTCTTGCAACTTGATTACACTCCGAGCTTGCTGTTCGGCAGTCGTTGTCTTGCCACACCATTTCGGGCCTTTGATCTGCACGGCACCGAATGCCTCGAGCCGGAGTGCCAATTGTTCATCCGCGATTCTTTTCAGATATTCCATACGTTTACTTGCCTACGTTCTACGTTCCATGCAAATATAACGTTTTTTTTCAGAATCACACAAGTCGCTGTATGGATTTGTGGTATTTTACTGGAAGCATTTGTTGTTATATAATGGTATTATTTGCTATATATTACTACTGTTTTTTGTGAAATTAAATTCGCACGCCCATATACGTTCTTCGGCCTGACATCTATTGTTCCATAATATTTCTAATGGAAGATTGGCATCAGTTCGCATCATTTTTTCCAGTTCATTCCTGCCAGAGCAATTCTTCTTCGGGCTTGCCCGTCTGCCACGAAAATTCTTTCGGGGTAGCCTAATACCCCTACCACCGTTCGGCGGCGGGAGGGGTGCCACACAATCTGCAAGCAGGGGCGGTCTCGCTGTCCAATGCAGGACTAATTATTAGTGGCAAACAGGTTGGTATGGTTCGACGCAGAATTGCTATCGAAATTCTCCGGCAATACGCACATCTGTCAAGCAATATAAGGGAAAAAGAAAAAAGAAACCATTATATCCGAACCGGGTAACATATTCTCGCAGCCTATTCAGAGATATTTTTCATTGGCGGGAGCTCAATCCTATCGACGACTTGCCCCTTTTATACAAGGCGGCAAAAGCCCGTATTTGGCTCAAACTTTCACCACCGATTTTCTTTCAGTTGTTTATCTGAAAACGGTTTAGTTTAGTTTTTCTCCCTTATATATAGATACTAAAGTAAACTAAAATATATATGATCTCTCCGGTACAAAGGACCGTTCGTGTTTCAGTCGAACAATCCGTTTACCAGATTGACCGCATCGTCCTTTTTCTGATTGATGATTTTAGCGTATACCTGTGTCATCTTCACGTCGGCATGACCGAGCAACTTCGAGGTGGTATAGAGGTCGGCGCCAAGCGTCAGCATCATCGTCGCAAACGTGTGACGGGCTGTATGAAATGAGAAACGTTTGTCTATGCCGGCCGCTTTCGCCCATGGTTTGAGCAGCAGATTTATCATCGTTGGACTCGGTAAGTCGAAGACGTGGTCTTCCGCCATCTTGTCTCCTCGCTCCGGCATCCACTTTAACGCTTCCGGTGAAAGCGGCAAATAAATCGGCTCTTTGGTTTTCTGCATGGACACAGCAAGGCGATATTGACCTCTATCCACAAAAACATCTTTCCATCTCAAACCGATAATGTCGCTTATTCGCAATCCACAGAAGCAAGAGAACAAATAAGCCTGTTTTACGGCCTCACTCTTTATCGGAGTAGCAATCAATGCCCGAACCTCTTCAATGGTCATATACGAGCGTTTGCTCTCCGGCAAGCGTATTTTATCCGTGTTGTTAATCTTCGTAAATGGGTTGGACTTGATAATATCCGCACGAACGGCGGCATTCAAAGCTCCGTTCAGAATACGGTAATAAGTGTGAAGCGTAAAGTTTGACACCCGTTTCCCTTTGGGGCGATACTCAACTGGCATATAATCGGCAAGCTGCGCGTTAAGAACTCGATCGAGGCGTGCCGCACGGCAAAGAGCCTGCACTTGATTTAATGCCCATACAGAGACGCATCCAAGCCGTTAGGGAATAAACTCGCCGCGCAGGTCGATTTTCAGCACTAAAATTCGTATATTTACACCGTATAACCTGTAATATAACCCCCAAACGCGACTGCCAATGCACATATAAACATCGACTGACATATATTGCAGGCGGGTCGGATAGTCTCCGCCCTGCGCGACATGACATAAAAAGCGTTATCTTTACTCCTGCTTGTCGGAATCTGGAAAATTCAAATCAAGTAGCCGGAATAAAGTTTGATGCTCACTGCTTCGTGCGTGGGCTCAATTCCATTATCGGCTACTTGGGTTTTCCAGAACCCCGACAAGCGAGAAGATGGAATTCCGTCCCACGCTTTTTCATTGTAACCCTATCATAATATCACCGCGCCGCCCGGGACGGAGGGGCTCAACAAACGAAGCGCCATGACCATAATATTCTTTATCGTCTGCTGGCTCGGCCTTGCGATCATACGCTAAGGCGTAATCCGGATTGCAGCACCACCTCAGCACATACGACAAAACAACGGGAGCGGAACCCGAAAGTTCCGCCCCCGATATACGGTTGCGCAGAATCATACCGCCGTCTGCCGCTTCCGGGACCTCTTTTCCAATGGGGAAAATCTCATCTGATACCAACCAAGACTCCCCCCCCCGAGACGCCTGCCGCGCGTAGTTACAGTACCTCGGCCACGACGAAGTTGCTGCCGCCGATGAAGATCATATCCTCGGCCGAGGCCAGTTCGCGCGCACGCGCCACGGCATCCGCCACGCTCTTCACCACCTCGCCTTCGAGACCCATCTCCGCGGCCCGCGAGGCGAGCTCCTCGGCCGGCAGCGCCCGCATGACGGCCGCCTGCGTGAAGATGTAGTGTGCCGACGTGGGCAGCACGGGGAGTATCTCCGCAAGGTTCTTGTCCTTGGCGAAGCCTATGACACATATCTGACGGGGATATTTCTCGGCCATACGGTTCAGCTCCGCACCCACATACCGCAGGCCGTGGGCGTTGTGTCCCGTATCGCACACGACAAGGGGCTCGCGCCCCAGAATCTGCCACCGTCCCGACAGATGGGTCAGCGCCGCGGCCGAAGCCATACCCTCGACATAGGCGCGGCGGCTTATCGTCAGCGGCGTCGACTCGTGCAGGTAATCGGCCGCAGCCGTCGCCGTGATGACGTTGTTGTACTGGTAGTCGCCCAGAAGGTCGATGCAGATGTTATACTTGAAATTATCACGCACGCGCTCGATAACCATACACTGACGGTCGCCGTCGATGTGGTGCTCCTCACAACGGAACATCTTCTGCGCATATATCACGCGCGACTTGAATGCTGCGGCATACTCCTCGAACACGTCGTCATACTCGGCATTCGACTCACCCAGCACCACCGGCACGCTCTTCTTGATGATACCGGCCTTCTCGGCGGCGATCTTGCGCAGCGTGTCGCCCAGATACTCCGTATGTTCGAGCCCCACGTTGGTCACGACGCTCACCAGCGGCGTGATGATGTTCGTAGCATCGAGACGACCTCCGAGACCCGTCTCTATGACCGCTACCTCGACATCACTCTGGTCGAAGTAGTCGAAGGCCATGGCCGTGGTCATCTCGAAGAACGAGAGCGACAGCTCGCTCATCTTCGCATGGTGCTTGTCGACGAAGTTCACGACCTTCTGCTTGGGGATCATCTCGCCGTCGACACGTATGCGCTCGCGGAAATCCTTCAGGTGGGGCGAGGTGTAGAGACCCACGCGGTAGCCCGCCTGCTGCAGGATCGAGGCGAGGATATGCGACACCGACCCCTTGCCGTTGGTACCGGCCACATGGATCGTGTAGAAGTTGCGCTGCGGGTTGCCCAGATAGCGGCAGAAGGCCGTTATGCGATCCAGCCCGGGCTTGTAGGCGTCACATCCGATGTCCTGAAACGACGGCATCGACGAAAAGAGATAATCTATTGTTTGTGAGTAGTTCATATATGGACGTTAAATCAGTTTACCAAATGATTGCGGCGTTTTACGCGGTAGGCCGAGTAGCAGAGCAGGCACATCGCCGCCACCACGAGCGACAGCCGCCCGATCCAGTCGCCGAAGCGCACGTATGCCGTCATGCGCTGCGACACCTCCACGTCGGAGGTGATCACGCCGCGCCTGTCCCATCCGAGACTCTCGGTCACGTCGCCGCGCGAGGTGATGAAGCCCGAACGGCCGGTGTTGGCGCTGCGGGCCACGGCGCGGCGCGTCTCGATGGCGCGCAGACGGCAGAAGTCGAACAGACGGCGATAACCGGGCGTATCGCCCCACCAGCCGTCGTTCGAGAGTACGAGCATAACCTCCGCGCCCCCGCGTACAAACTCGGCAAAGGCATCTCCGAAGAGGCCCTCGTAACATATCGCAGGCCCGGCCGCCACACCTCCCTTATGGAATACCGTGGCGCCGTCGCTGCGGCCCAGCTGCCCCGTTATCCCGCCCAGATCGACAGACTGGAAGCTCAGCCACCGCAGCAGCCGCGGGAAGGGCATGGCCTCGACGCCGATGACAAGGCGCATCTTGTGGTGCACGTCCTCCGTGCTGTCGCCGCGTATGGCCACGGCCGCATTGTAGTAATCGTAATAGAAACCGCGTCCGGCACGCGCCGTCTCGCTGTGGGGCATACCTGCGGGATATATCTTCATAGTCGTGGCCCCGACAGCGACCATGGCATCGGGACAGCGCTCCGCTAACCTCTGGCCGATCATGCGCACCGATGTCGCCGCCTGCGGATCCTCATCCGCAAGACGGTCGGGCAGTGCCGTCTCGGGCATAACGACAAACTGCGCGTCGCGCGGCACCTCGTCCACAAGCGACAGCAGGTTGTCCAGCTGTCCCAGCGCGTCACCGTCGAACTTCTCGTCGTAGCAGTCGACATTGGGCTGCACAACCGCTATGCGCACACGCTCCGGCTCCGGCTCATACGTAAGGTACATCACCGCCGATACGGCTACGGGCAGCAGCATCACTACGGCCGTACGCATGGCGGCGCGGCGCGTGCGGCACCGCAACGCCTCGAAGAGGGCAAGGTTCGATCCCAGCACCCAGAGCGTGCCTCCGGCTACGCCCGTCCACTCGTACCACTGCACGGCCCACGGAGCGCCGCTGAAGCCGTTGCCCAGCACCAGCCACGGGAATGATATCACCTCCGAGTGCGTATATATGTGTTCCACGGCCAGCCACGCCGTCACAAGGATAGCGTATGCGAGACCCTTGGGGGCACGTTTCGAAACGTAATGATAGAGCATGAAGGCCACCATGTACCAGAATGTGGTGAAGAATGTCGCGGCCAGCGGCCCGACGGGCGTGGCGATCCATATCCACCATACGGTTGCGGCGTTCCACAGCACGAATATCAGCGCAGCCCACCCGGCCATGCGCCACCAGTCGCGCGCGGAGTCCCCATAGGATGCGCTTATCGCCAGCATCGGCACCAACGCCACAAGCAGGGCGAAGCCGCTTCCCCCGAGCCACCCCGCAGAGAGCAGCGCCACCGAGAGCAGCACATATAATAACTTACGCAACATATCGGATTTTTCAGACGGTGCAAAGATAGTGAAAGCCGAGCGCAGAGACAAATAGAAAAACGCAGTTTTTAATATTTGGCTATGCCGAGGCGCATCCTGTCTAAGACGAAGTCAAAGATAGAGGCCGAGCGCAGAGACAAATATTTCAATATTTGGCTCGGCCGGGGCGGCTATCCTTTTTCCTATACCGTTACGGTCAATCGTTGATGGCGGCATCGCGCATGACGGGTTCGCCGCCCCAGACGCGCTGCGAGCTCCACGCCTCGGCCGGAGCGCTCCAGAATGGATCGTCGGCGGGGAGGCCGAGCGGCAGGAAGACAAACGTGCAGAGATATGCGCTGCCCGTAGAGACATAGCTCTCGGCCACCTGCGGCTGGTGTCCGCAGAATCCGAGCGTAAGCCACCCGTCACGGTCGAAGGTCTCGGGGACGGTCTGGCGGCGGATTACGGCCGTCAGGGCCGAGCGCACGGCCGCAGGCGATAGCTCCTCTGGCAGCAGGTGCAGCAACGCCGCCTGCGACAGGGCGTGAAACGCCCCGTAACGGTAACCGCTCGAACGCCCCAGCATGGGATAGCTTCCCTCGGGTGATATGAGCATCTCCTGCTGCGCGGCAAAACGCGACAGACGCCGCACCACCTTGTCATACAACGCCCCGCATGCGGCATAGGCCTCCGACTCGGCGGCATGGGCGCGCATTACGGCCGTCACGTCGAGCAGCATCGGCTGGATGACATAACTGTTATAGTAGTCGAGGTGGAACGAGGGGCCGTCGCCATACCAACCGTCACCCTTATACCACTCCATGTGGCGGTTGAGGGCATACTCCACGGGGGCCATCTCACACTCGCCCGTAAGCTCCAAAAGCGCTGCCTCGACCATTGCCGAGAAGAGAAGCCAGTTGCTCTCGTAGGGCTTTATGCTGCGCGAGCGTCGCAGCTCCTCAACCACGCGCTGCTGCGTCACCTTATCCAGACGTGGCCATACGGCATCCTTCGCGCGCAACAGGCCCTCGGCAAAGAATGCGGCATCGACCAAAGGCTGCCCGCCCGGGCGGTCAAAAGGCATATAGTCGGGCGAGTCGGGATCGACAGCGTTGGTGATGGCGCGCACCACCAGATCCGTCATCTCGGCACGCAGACGCCCCTCGGCCGTATCCTCCGCCCCCAGCGCCAGCCACGGGGCTATGCCGTTGAACGAGCGGCCCAGAGCCTCGAGATGCGTCACGTCGGCACGCTTGCCCTCATTCGTCCCGTCATTCACCTCGACAGGCATATTCCTGCGCAGCGTTCCCCGTGCGAGATTCTCATATACGGGGCGCACGATGCGCACCATCGTCTCGACCCAATAGCCGCGCTCGGCACCACGGCGGAGATGGCGGCCTCGCGGCGCATACTCACGCAGCGTCTCGCTCGACAGATCCCTGACGGAATGCAGATTATCGGCGGCAGCGACACTAACGGCCAAAAAGAGTGTGGCAGCCGCTGCCGCCAGTACAATCATACGATATGGCTTCATTACAAAACAGAGTTTCGAGGTTTCACAATCGTACATCGCATCCATGTCGACACGGAACCGCTCTTCCTGCATCGGGCGACACGATATCTTCAAATATACGGAATTATTCCGTAACCGCAAGCATCACGCGGCGCATCATACCTTTTCAGCATACGCGACGAAAAAAATAACAACCTGCGCATACATTATCCAAAAAACATGATTTTCCTACTGCCAATTGAATTTTTTACCACCGTGCCAATACCATCGGAAACTATTTTTATCAAAAGGGTGACTTTTTATGATATTTTTTACGAAATAAAAGCTATATTTGTGATGCTACTGACTTCTCAACCCTCAATTTGAAATCAATACAACCGAAAACAGGCCGTGTTCGGTTTTTTCCGTTTATGGTCTGCCTCTAACCTTAAAACTTTTATACATGAACCTGAAACGAACCATCGAATCGTTGCGCCAAGTGACTACCTTCGCACGTTACGCACTGGTAATCACGCTATTGGGGGGGGGATTTTTCACCGCTCAGGCGCAGAACACTGTGAAGGGTAACGTCACCGACCCCAGCGGCGCGCCGCTCGTCGGAGCTACGGTAATCATCGTGGAGGACAATACCAAAGGAACGTTTACCAATGCCGACGGCGACTTCGAAATCAATGTGCCGCAGGGCAATTCTCTGCAAATCTCCTCTATCGGCTACAAGACCTCAACCGTCAAGATCGGGAGCCAGACAAATCTCAAGATCGTGTTGGCAGAGGATCTCAACCAGTTGGAAGATGTTGTGGTCATAGGTTACGGTACCGCCCGCAAAGGTGACCTTACGGGATCGATATCGAGCGTAAGCGGCTCCAACCTCACAAAACGCTCGTCTCAACAGATAACCTCGGCACTGCAGGGTCAGATAGCAGGTCTGCAGGTGACCCGCTCGTCGGGCGGCCCGGGCGACTCGGGTTCGATACGCATACGCGGCGTCACCACCATGTCGACAAACGACCCGCTCATCATCGTCGACGGCGTACCGACCTCGACGCTTAACGACGTGCTCGCATCCGACGTGGAGACCATGACCGTATTGAAGGATGCCGCCTCGGCCGCAATCTACGGATCACGCGCCGCCGCAGGCGTCATCCTCATCACCACCAAGCGTGCCCGCTCGAACGAGTTCTCGCTCGACTACAACTACGAGTTCGCCCTCGACACGCCAACCACCCGACCCACAAACGGAGACGCCATCGACTGGCTCAACATCCAGAACGAGATCAAGTGGAACGACGGCGCCTCGGACCCCTACTCGATGTATTCGCAGGAGTATATCAACTCCTACATGGAGAACAACGCCACCGACCCGTACCACTACGCCAATACCGACTGGGTGGACCTCATGCTCAAGAAGACCACCAGCCACCAGCAGCACTCGCTCAGCGTAACGGGCGGCACGGACAAGCTGCGCTCAAAGTTCACATTCAACTACCAGAACGGCAAGGGCTATTACGACAACCGCGGCTATGAGCGCTATGCGGGACGTGTCAACAACGACTACAAGATCACCGACTGGATGCGCTTCAACCTCGACTTCAACTTCTCGGCCTCGCAAAGCAAGTCCCCGGCGCTGGGCAACGCCATATATTGGGCCTACCTCATGGCCCCGATCTACGCCCCCTACTGGGAGAACGGGCAGTATGCCGACGTCAAGGACGGCGCCAACGGTCTGGCCGGACTCAAGGAGGGCGGTATATCGAGAACCAACTACTACAAGTTCGGCGGCAAGGCGCAGCTCGACATCACGCCCGTCAAGGGCCTCACGCTGACGGCGGTATTCTCACCGCGCTACAGCATAACCAAGGGCAAGTCGTTCAAGAAGGCCGTGAACGTATACTATGAGGACGGCCGCAGCGTGCTCATGCAGTCGCTCAAGACCACCAACCTGTCGGAGAGCCGCAACGACAGCAACAACATGACTTATCAGTTCTACGCCAACTACGGCAACAAGTGGGGCGACCACTCGTTCAGCGCCATGGTCGGATACGAGGGCTACAAATACGAGTGGGAGAATCTGGGCGCCTCGCGCACCAACTACCTTCTCGACCGCTACCCCTACCTGAACCTCGGACCCGAGGACTACCAGTACAACTCGGGCAGCGCGGGACACAACGCCTACCAGTCGGTATTCGGCCGCCTGATGTACTCGTACCGCAACAAATACATGATTCAGGCAAACATCCGTACCGACGGTTCGTCGCGTTTCCACAAGAACTCGCGTTGGGGCACCTTCCCCTCGGTATCGGCCGGATGGGTCATATCGGAGGAGCCGTGGTTCAAGAACGACGTCCTTCAGTACCTCAAGCTGCGCGGTTCGATCGGACAGCTCGGAAATGAGCGTATCGGTTCTGAGTTCCCCTACATGGCCGCCATATCGTTCGGCAACAGCTACATGTACGACAAGGGCTCGCAGACTGTCAGCGCCGTGCAGAACGCCGCACAGGTATACTACGCCTTCCAAGACATAACGTGGGAGACAACCACCACATACGGCGTGGGAGCCGACATGTCGTTCCTCGACGAGCGACTGCGCCTGTCGGCCGACTACTACTACAAGAAGACCGAGGACATGCTGCTCACACTCGGATTCCCCTCGTACGCTGGATTCTCGGCACCCTCGCAAAACGCCGGCGACATGTACACCAAGGGTTGGGACCTCGAGATCGGATGGTCGGACACCATAGGCGACTTCTCGTACAGCATCTCGGCCAACCTCTCGGACTACCGCTCGCGCATGGGATACCTCGGCGACCGCCGCACCATCTCGGGCAACTACATCACCGAGGAGGGATCCTACTATAACGAGTGGTACATGTACCGCACCGACGGCATCTTCCTTACGGACGAGGATCTCTACGATGCCGAGGGCAACAAATACCCCACCCTGACGGCCAACGACAAGGCCGGTAACATCAAGTATGTCGATGTGGACAACAGCGGCACCATCAACGCCGACGACAAGGTGCGTCTGGGCAACTCGCTGCCCGAGTATCTCTACGGCGGCAATATCTCGCTTGGATGGAAGGGTCTCGACTTCAACCTCTCGTTCCAAGGCGTCGGCCACCAGAGGGTGCTCTTCAACACCAGCTGGATACAGCCCCTCAAGGAGCAGTGGGGCGCCGTACCGTCACTGCTTCTGGGCAACTACTGGAGCCAGCACAACACCCCCGAACAGAATGCCGCAGCCAAATATCCGCGTCTGACATATACCAATACGACAAATACGTATACCGGTTCGGACTACTGGCTCTTCAACGGCGCATACTTCCGCGTGAAGAACATCACGCTCGGCTATACGCTGCCGTCGGATCTGATCAAGCACGTATTCATGAAGTCGCTGCGTTTCTACGTCAGCGTCACCGACCTGCCCGCCATCAGCAACTTCCCCAAGGGATACGATCCCGAGATCGGCTATGGCTCCGACTTCATCTCGACATCATTCGTATTCGGTGTTAATGTGAAATTCTAAAAGCGTATGAACCGTATGAAAAAGATATTATTGGCAACATGCATCGCATCGGCCGCACTGCTCTCGGCGTGTGTCGATCTTGATTTGGCTCCGCTCTCGGAGGGCTCGAGCGAGACGTGGTACTCCTCGCAGTCCGAGATCGAGATGTCGCTGAACGACTTCTACCGCACGGACTTCTTCCCCATACTCGACAAGTCGTGGGGTGACGACGTGACGTGGCGCAACAATACTCAGGCCGTGCAGAACGGCACCATGACTGCCGAGGACGGCACCGTAGCCAACCGCTGGCAGAACTTCTACAAGGGTATCGCCCGCGCCCTGCGACTGCTGGGCAAGATGGACAATGCCCGTGCCATGGGAATCTCCGAGGCCGACATCACCCAATACGAGGGCGAGGCATACTTCTATCTGGGCTATGCCTACGGCATGCTGGCCTTCTTCTGGGGCGACGCCATCCTCGACAAGACGGGCATGACCCTCGACGAGGCATATCAGGCCGTACGCTCGCCCAAGGCCGACGTGCTCGAATACGCATACCAGTGCTTCGACGAGGCGGCCAACCGCCTGCCCACCACATACTCGGGCATACAGCGCGCAACCAAGGGTGCGGCTCTGGCGTTCAAGGCCCGCATGGCCCTCTGGAACGGCGATTATGACGTTGCGGCCGACGCCGCCAAGCTCTGCATGGACCTCGGCATATACAAGCTGCACGACAACTATCAGGATCTGTTCACGGCATCATGGTCGGACGAGTGGATCTTCTTCTTCCGCGGTGACGTCACCCTGAAGAAATACTACTTCGCCGCCGCCGACGTGAACAACATCGTACCCCGTCTGGTAGGCGGTTGGGGCGGCGTATGCGCACCCTCGTACGAGCTTATCTGCGCATACCCCTGCACCGACGGCAAACCCATCGACGAGTCGCCGCTCTACAATCCGAAGGATCCCTTCGAGAACCGTGACCCGCGTCTTGCCATGACCGTCGTACCCTTCGCCACGGCATACACCAAGAGCGTACTCAACGGAACATACAAGCCCGAAGATTACGGCTGGCTCGGATACGAACATTCGCCCGACCCGACCCGCACGCAGGTGACAAACCTCTCGACGGGTGAGCTCATAAGCAATACCGACTCGAAGGCCCGCGCCGAGCATGCCGCCTACAACGGTTTCATGTTCAAGAAGTATGTCGACGAGTCGTGGCTCGAGAACGGACACAACGGAGCCCCCACCACATATCCCTATTTGCGTTACGGCGACGTGCTCCTGATGTACGCCGAGGCGATGAACGAGCTGGGCGAATGCGATCAGGAGGTGCTCGACCTGACGATCAACGAACTGCGCAAGCGCGCATACCGCGGTACGGGCATCGACTATCCCGTGGCTACGGTCGGCTCGCAGCAGGCCATGCGTACGATGATCCGCACCGAGCGCTTCATCGAGATGGCATTCGAGGGATGGCGTTATCCCGACCTTCTGCGCTGGCGTCTTGCGGAAGTGATCTTCAACCGTCCCACCTACTACCTCAAGCGCGCATGGTCGGGCTCGGCATCGTGGGATGGCAACGAGCAGAACGTAAGCGACGACTACAAGGTGCTAATACAGAACTGGAAAGACGGAAACTACCCGATCGGAGGTACGCCGCAGATCGACGAGAACGGTCTTGCCGACCTGCAATATATGGTCGATGCAGGCTATATCGTCATCGCGGCCGAGCGTAAGTTCGACGCTTCGCGCGACTACCTGTGGCCTGTTCCCGCCGACGACCGACTGATAAACGACAAGCTGGACCAGAACCCCAACTGGTAACAGCCGCATGATACCTACACGAGAGAGCCCGACCACAATCGGGCTTCTCGCGGTATCACGGGTAAGGCTCTATACATGACACCTCTCGAATCGGGACATACGATACGAGGGGGATGGCAATTAAAACGGCAAAAGCAAAAGTCTAAATAACAAAAAACATGACATCCAACAAATTACTGATTCTGGCAGCGGCGGCATCAATGGCCGTTGCATGCGGCGGCGGAGAACGTCCCACGGCCGTCGACCAGACGGGATATCCGTGTTACAGCGGCATATATCCCCACTTGGCATACTATAACTCGCAGGGCGAATGCGGTACGGGCGCCGTCGTTCCATGGGCCGGCGCATTGTGGGTTGTGACCTACTCGCCGCACGAGCCTTACGGTTCGGACGACAAACTCTACCAGATCAAGCCCGACCTGACGCAAATAGTACGTCCGGAGAGTATCGGTGGAACCCCTGCCAACCGTATGATCCATACGCCGAGCCAACAGCTCTTCATCGGCCCCTACGCCATCGATACGGCCGCCAACGTGCGGGTCATACCCTACGACCGCATCCCGGGTCGTCCGACGGGCAATGCCGCCCATCTTACCGACCCCGAGAACCGCATATTGCTGGCCACGATGGAGGCCGGATTCTACGATATAGATGTCCACACGCTCGACGCCAAAACCCTCTACAAGGACGGTAACCAGATGCGGCGCGAGGGCGCCAAGGGACGTCTCAGCCCACTGTTGCCGGGATATCACGGCAAGGGTTTCTATTCGAGTCAGGGTGTGGCCGTCTACTCCAACAACGGCGAGGAGGGTGAGCTGGCACAGCGTCAGTTCGATATTCCCTCAGGATCGCTCTCGGAGTGGGACGGCAAGGATTGGAAGGTCATACGCCGCAACCAGTTCACCGAGGTGACGGGCCCGGGCGGCATCGAGGGCAACGCCTCGACCTCCGATCCCATCTGGTCGCTCGGCTGGGACTACAAGTCGGTCATTCTGGCCTGCCGCGACACCGTGGCCGGGTGGACATTCTACCGCCTGCCCAAGGCGAGCTTCGCATACGACGGCGCCCACGGCTGGAATACCGAATGGCCGCGCATACGCAACGTTGGCACGCGCGAGAACCCCGACATGCTGATGACCATGCACGGCATGTTCTGGCGCTTCCCCCACACATTCACCTCACAGAATACGGCCGGTATAACTCCGCGCGGCGCCTACCTGAAGGTTATCGGCGACTTTACGGAGTGGAACGGGCGTCTGGTGTTCGGATGCGACGATTCGGCTCAGAGCGAGTTCCTCAACAAGCGCCGCCAGAAGGGCAATATCGGCGGCACGGGGCAGTCGAACTCCAATATCTGGTTCGGCGACATCTCCACGCCCGACAACGTAGGCCCCACCACGGCCGCGGGATCACTCTGGCTCAAGGAGCAGGTCGAGGCCGGCGTGCCGTCGGATCCGTTCCTCTTTGCCGGTTGGGACAACCGCTGCGCATGGATGGCCAACCGCTCGGACAAGGATGCCATCATAACCTTCGAGGTCGACAAGAAGGGCGACGGGACATGGACACAGCTGCGCACCGAGACGCTTGCCGCAGGCGAGTCGAAATTCATACCCTTCGAGCCGCAGGATGAGGGTATATGGATCCGTGCCACGAGCGATGCGCCGATACGTGCCGACCTGACCTTCGTGCTTGCCGAGGCCGAGACCCGTACGACCGAACCCGACGCCATCTTCGACGGCATAGCCGTTGTCGGCGGCAAGGCCGATTCGGAGGGACTCATGTACGGTCTTCCGGACAACCGCCGCGCACTCGGACTGCTCGCGACGACAGCCGACGGCAAGGCATACTACGAACTCGATGCCGCGATGAACCTTACGCCGCACGACGATCCCGAGATGAGCCAGCATATAGCCGAAAAGTTCGCCATTCCGCACGATGTGGTGCAGGTCGACAAGGGATCGGTGCTCATCGTCGACGCAAAGGAGCGCCGCTGGCGCCTGCCTCTGGGTGACGAGGCATATAATGACATGATCGCCGAGGCTCGCCTGCGTCTATGCCGCGAGGTGGCTACCGAACGCGACCTCTTCTCATGCCACGGCACCTTCTACGAGCTGCCTGCGGAAAATGCCGACGGCTTTGCCAAGATACGCCCCGTGGCGTCGCACTCGTTCGCCATCAACGACTACGCCTCGTACCGCGGCATGATGATGCTCACGGGCATCGACCACTCCAAGGCTGCCCGCAACCCTCATGTCGTTCTCTCGCAGGACGGCAAGGCGGCAGTATGGGCCGGAGTCATAGACGACCTGTGGCACATGGGCAAGCCGACGGGACACGGAGGCCCGTGGGTGGAGTCTCAGGTCAAGGCCGGCGTGGCGTCGGACCCCTATCTGATAGGCTTCTACGACAAACGTATGATGAGCCTCTCGCACACCGATTCGGGCAATGTGGTCTTCACCGTCGAGGTCGACCCCACGGGAGACGGCGAGTGGTTCCGTTACGGCAGCTTCGAGGTGCCGGCCGGACAGACCTTCGAGCACACCTTCCCGCAATCGTTCCAAGGACGTTGGATACGCGTCACGGCCGACCGCGACACCAAAGCCACAGCATGGTTCGAATACAGATAGTTTAACGGCCGCGCCACCGCCGAGATGATTCGTGCGGCCATATACAGAACCGAAACATTATGCAACACATGAGAAGATTAACCGTTATGGCACTTGCGCTCATAGCTCTTGGCGCCTGCACGTCCGCACCCACGACGAGTGAGGGCATACTTGTCGAGGCCGAGAACTTTGCCGTCAAGGGCGGCTGGAGCGTCGATCAGCAGTTCACCTTCGAGATGGGCTCGCCGTATCTCATAGCGCACGGCATGGGACGCCCCGTCGGGGATGCCTCGACCGAGGTGACGATACCCGCTGCAGGACAATACCACGTCTACGTGCGCACCTATAACTGGACCTCGCCGTGGTCCGACAAGAGCGGCCCGGGAGCATTCACCATATCTGTCGGCGGCAGCGACCTCGATGCCACGCTCGGATGCGAGGGCTCGCAATGGGAGTGGCAGTATGCCGGTGCGGCAGATCTGCCGAAAGGCACGGCCAAGATCACCCTGCACGACAGGACGGGCTTCGACGGCCGCTGCGATGCCGTCTGGATCACCCCCGACAAGAATATAGTCCCGCCCGCCGGCGGCGAGGCTCTGGCCGAGTTCCGCGACAAGGTCAACCCCCGCAAGATCCGCAAGGTGGAGTATGACTTCGTCGTTGTGGGCGGCGGCGTGGCCGGTATGTGCGCCTCGGTTGCGGCGGCACGTCAGGGCGTGAAGGTCGCCCTCATCAACGACCGCCCGATCTGGGGCGGCTGCAACAGCTCCGAAACCCGCGTCCATCTGGGCGGGCATATCGAGATGGAGCCTTACACCAATCTGGGCAACATGATCAAGGAGTTCGGCCCCCTGCGCGGCGGCAACGCACAGCCCGCCGAATTCTACGAGGACGACAAGAAACGCGCTTTCCTCGAGGCCGAATCCGATAACCTCGACCTCTACCCGTCGTATCGTGTCGAGAAGGTCGACTGCCGCGACGGACATATCAATGCCGTCTACGCTACACATATCGAGACGGGCGAGACGGTAGAGTTCCGTGCGCCGATATTCTCCGACTGCACGGGTGACGGCACGGTGGGATATCTCGCCGGCGCCGACTACTCGATGGGGCGCGAGAGCCGCGCCGAGTACAACGAACCCTCGGCACCCGAACAGGGCGACAGCCTCACCATGGGCGCCTCGGTACAGTGGTACTCGGTCGAGGATGATGCGCCGAGTTCGTTCCCCCTGTTCGAGTACGGGCTCAACTTCAACGACCAGAGCTGCGAGCGCGTAACCATGGGCGAATGGACTTGGGAGACGGGCATGAACCGCGACCAGTGCGAGGAGTTCGAGCGCATACGCGACTACGGCCTGATGGTTGTATATTCCAACTGGAGCTATCTGAAGAACCGCCTCAAGGACAACGACAAATACAGGAACCGTTCGCTCGGATGGGTGGCCTACATCGCCGGCAAGCGCGAGTCGCGCCGTCTTCTGGGTGACCACGTCCTCACGGAGAACGACCTCATAAACGAGGTTGTCTATCCCGACGCATCGTTCACCACCACATGGAGCATCGACCTGCACTATCCCGACCCCAAGAACTCGGAACACTTCCCGGGCGAGGAGTTCAAGTCGATATGCACGCACGGCGCCGTTAACCCCTACGCCGTACCCTATCGCTGTCTCTATTCGCGCAACATCGACAACCTCTTCATGGCTGGGCGCGACATCAGCGTAACACACATCGGTCTGGGGACAGTGCGCGTGATGCGCACCACGGGCATGATGGGCGAAGTCGTGGGTATGGCCGCAGGTCTCTGCACCGAGCACAAGGCCCTGCCGCGCCAGATCTACACCGACCATCTCGACGAGCTGAAGGCCCTCATGTCGAAAGGCATGGGCAAGAGCGGCCTCAAGAACAACCAGCTCTACAACCTCGGCGGCAACTGGCCCACATACCGCAAACCCAAGAATTAGTCTCAAACACCCTCTACGTTCATACAAACCGCTTGTCGGCTCGCGGGCCGGCAAGCGTATTTTTTCACGACGCGCCCACATCTATAACACGCCTGATTCCATACATACCTGACACCACACATATAAAGATATGCCGGATACACACATTATATCACGCATGCCGCGCGCGAGAGGTCTCGTCTGCATCTCGATTACGATTATCGTCCTTCTTGCCGCCATGCGGACAACGGCCGCGGCGAACGGGACATACGGAACATACGCCCGCCCCGCACGCACCACCATCATGGCCGTGGGCGATTCGATAACACAGGGCGGCACAGGGTTCGAGAGCTACACCGCGCCGCTGTGGAGCATGCTCTACGGCGCGGGCTACGCCTTCGACTTCATCGGCCCCAACAGCTTCGCATGCCGTACGGGCAGCGTCGCCAACTGCGGCTACGGCGGCCGCACGGCCGAATATCTCGACTCGAAGATTGACAGTCTCTATGCGCGCTATCCGGCCGATGTGGTGCTGTTGCTCGCAGGCCACAACCACTTCGCCGAGGAGAATCCCGTCGACGGCATAGTCACGGCCCAACGCTCCATCATAACCAAGATTCTGGCCCGCAACCCCGAAGCCAAGATCCTCGTGGGCGAGGTCATCCCCGCGGGCAAGCTGCCCAAATACTCCTATATCCCCGCCCTGAACAGCGCCCTCGAGCGGATGGTGCGGCAGCTCGACAACGACAACGTCAAATGGGTACCTGCGGCCGAAGGGTTCGACTGGCAGCGCCATACCGTAGCCGACAAGGTACACCCCAACCGCGCCGGTGCCGAGATCATCGCCGCAAATTGGATGAAGGCTCTGCGCGCAATACTGCCACGGCCCGCGAACGAATACCACCCCGACGTTGAGTGCTACAAACGTCTGGACGACGGCACGAGCCTCAACCTGCACATATTCCGTCCCGAAGGCAACCCTCCGCGCGGCGGCCGCGCAGCCATCGTCTACTTCTTTGCCGGAGGGTGGACTTCGGGTTCGCCCCTGCAGTTCTACCGCGAGTGCGCCACGTATGCCGCGGCGGGTATCGTCGCCATAACGGCCGAATACCGCATAGGCATGGTACACGGCTCATCGCCCGCACAGAGCGTCGAGGATGCACGCGACGCCATGGCATGGGTGCGCCGCAACGCCGACACTCTGGGCATAGCCCCCGACCGCATAGCTGCCGCGGGCAGCTCCGCAGGCGGACATCTGGCCGCCGCGCTGGCCACGCTGCCCGATATGCCGGAGCGGCCCGACCTGCTGCTGTTGTATTACCCCGTTGTGGACACCTCCGACCGCGGTGATTCGTTCGGCGGCGAGGAGCGCGCCCGCGCCCTCTCGCCCATGCAGCACATATCGCACCCCCTGCCGCCGACACTCCTCATCGTCGGGGACAGCGACCCCATAGTCCCCGTCGCCGTGGCCGAACGGTTCCGCGACCTCACACGGCAATATGGCGGCTGCTGCGATTTGCACATATTCCGCGGCGGCACCCACCCGTTATTCAACTACCGCCTCACCCCAGACAGCACATATTACAAGATAGAGCTTCTGACAACAGACTTCCTTCGTCGCCACGGCTACCTCACACGCCGTGCCGCCGCCCGCCTGCGGCACAGAACGCAGCTCAGGCTAAAGGCATTGGAGACGAATCACGGAGAGAAATAGGGCCGGAATTATGCAACAAAGGGGGCCATCCCCACGATTGAAAAATAGTCTCGGAGAGATAAACACGCCACACGTCGGATAAACATGCCTTGAAATTGGAAATTAATCCTTAAGGATAGACTTAAATAAATACAAAAACGGCCTCGGATATTCCGAAGCCGTTTTCGTTTGGGCTTGCGCCCTCGTGCCCCTGACGCATCCTTTCTCGAACTCATTTATGCGGGATTTGGATACGATTTGGGAGATGAGACGGGTTATACCTGTGCCTTAATTATTATCCGCATGGAAGTCGATTATTATTCTATTATCAATGTTCTCGATTTCCACATCCGTCCATTCTCTCATTACACAAATATCTTTAACCCACAAATCATATGGATAATCAATACTTGACAATCTATTTTTGTTAAACGAAAGTATCAATTTATTGCCTTGAGTCGATATAAAAATGTTATCAAGAATATCTTTATAATGTTTAACATTATTAAGTTGCATGGCATTCTTTTCTGTATCATCTTTACTTTTATGTATCTTTTTGACAGGTTCAAGTGTATCCGCATATATCAATACAAACAGAAGTGCACATGAGTATGTAAATTTTATCTTTTTGCCTATAAGTTTATCTAACTTAGCCTTACGATACAATTCAGCATCCGTTTCCTCTTTTCCTTTCTCCGAAATAATCCCATCCTTATTTTGATCATTCTCCACAAACCAAATATTATGCAGCATAATATTTAATGCAGCTTCTGCATAGTACTTTTCATGTCGTTTTCTAAACCATATACCTTTAGGATACTCAAAGTCATCTATAGGTATTGTTCTGTTTTTTTTAGCCCACCGTTCCTGATGTTCGTAATAATTTCTCTTTAGAAGGTCATACAATTTTCTACCTCCTTCAATACCGTGATCTACATTGTGCCTATACTCTGAATACCTCTTTATTATTTCGGCATCATAATATGTTGTTAGATCGTTAGGAATCTCAAGATGTTCATAAACATCATAATTTATATCATCCAACCAAGTATCATCAATATCGTTCTCTATGATATACCCAAAATCATGATATAAACAAGTCAGAAACCATAGATAATTAAAACTTGGTTCATATTCTTTATGATCTTCTACTTTCAGAAACTCATATAAATATATACCAATAAAAAAAACAGACACCATATGAATCAACCTCAAATCAGGTAATTTATCTATATGCTCTATGGCTTTGTATTTTTTCCCATCACGAAAATATTGTTCAATAAATTTTCTCGAAAAATCACAGGACATAAAATCAAGCCCGTCTATAATCTTTTTGTTCCTACTCCTATAATAGCTCCACCGCGACGGACATTGATATATCTCACAAAACACATTATATAAACTTTTCTCCTTTGTCATAAATTCAAATCAAACTATTATGAGCATGAACAATAAAAGCAATAACCATATATATGTCAATTAAATATTAGCAATGACTCCAACCAATATATATTATGCTCCTTTATTAGTTTATAATCAATTGGAGGCTCGGTATTTGTCAAAAGAGCAATCTGACATAGTTTATGTATTTTGCCCATCAGGTTCTTCCCGCACCATATGCCAATATGATTAATCTTATTTCGCTCGACCATCTGTCTGTATTCGATCTCCTTTTTGCTCTTTGCCGACGTCCTGTTGGCAACATCCTCCTCGATTACATATCGCGCATCCATTAACTCCCGATTCCAACAGCCCCATATTGTGCTTGTGCTTTTGGTCGGGTCTTCTGTCCCCACATCCGTACTGTTCTCTATAATAACAGCGTCTCGCGGAATAGATAATAGGATATCCCTGAATGCGGAGTTTGATTTACACTTCTCCCATATCACCAACAGCATCCATTGTATATTGAATTGCGTCCAATCCTGCCGAATCAGACGTGTATATTCATTATGTTGTTTACGGAAAACTGCCTTTGCGGTGTATCCGTTATCCCACGTCGGTAGCATTCTTTGAATATCAGCATATTGCTCTCCCTCCAACGAATAAGCCCCCGCAATATATGCAGCCTCCGAATTAAGGAAGTGCTGCCCCAACATATCGAATTCATATCCCGACACCATATTGCCCAAGTCCAAAACAACACCATCTCTAACATCTCCTGCATTGCGAAACGACCAACAGTTTTGAACTGTCGCGTCATAAGTCTCGACTCTATCCAAAACGATCTCTTCAAATGTCGGTAATTGCGTCGACGGCTTCACCTTACTTATATTCGCCTTTTCCATCCGTCGTATACGATCTGCTTCTTCTTTAATCTTTTGAGGGCGGTTGATCTGTTCCTCAAGAATATTTACAATCTCCTTGAGCCTTCTGAATGTTTGGAATGAATATATATCATTGCCATATTCCACATATCCCTTAACTTCCTTCTTTACGGGAGTGCTGATTAAATCGCGTATATCCACATTAAGGGCTTGGGCAATGACTGCCAACCTGTCGAGATTCATCTTTCCCCGTTTAAGTTGGCGACACAACGATTCTTCAGGTATACCCGTAATTGCGCAAAGTTGCTTTTGCGAGATCTGTTTTTCTTCCATAACCTCCTTTATCCGCAGGTTAACGGTTGGCTTTGACATCTTCATAGGTTGGGAATTTTAACAAAGATAGTCAATTGATTTTTTAATCAATGCTAATTATGTAAATTGATAAAATATTTTCACTATTACCCCACCCCGCATAAAAGTGAAAAGCCCAAATAGCGACAAAAAGAAAGAGTGCTGAAAAACAGCACTCTTTTCACTTCTGTACTAAGATACTAAATCTATCTTTTCTATTTGAATCCTTTCACGCGCTTGTATCTTTGATATGCATCACCTTCATCATACCATGTTACAATGTCGTTTCCCTCAAATCTGAGGTCAATATGTATTCCCGATGCATATAAGCGACCATTCTCTACCGTAAACTGTACTTCGTCTTCCTCCATAAAATCTGACATTGAACAGCCTTGCATATATCCATCGGAAAATACAAATCCGTAATTGAGGTATATCCCTTCATCATACCATTTGTCATACCATTCATCGGTAGGTCCGTAAATACGAATAGTTGTTGGGGTAAAAACTATCAGCTCATCGACTTTTTGCCCCTCCTGCCATGTACAGCAAACTTCATCATTGTCGTCATAGTACAACGAATCATCCCAAACATCACCGATTACAGCCCATGTTCCCGATACGTTGACACCGTTAATAACGAGATCGCCTTCACCCTCATCTTTCGAGCAGCTGCTGAGAAGCATCGCGGCACATATTGCTGCAAACATTAAACATTGTTTCATAATAACATGTGTAATAACTTATACTAAAAATAAATCAATAACACTCTGCCATACTTAATATATGGAAGATCGCGTTATTCCGCATAAAACGTATCGAGCTGATAACCTTTATCCAAAGCAATTTGCTTTATCTCATCGGGAATTCTGCTCTTGTTATAATCACCCAAGCGGATTCCACGACCATCATCAACAGGAAGCAGAGCCTCGAAGAGACTTTGGAACGAATCCACCGACAGTTTCTCCTGTGTATGCATGCATATCATGTATGGCATACATTTTCCTGTAAATGTTGCTGTTTGCAGATTCGGAAGACTCCAAAAAAGTCCATAGTAGTCAGCATTACCCTCTCGCAAAACTATACTGTCAATGGTCTCTATGTCGCTTCCATATATGCCGAACATGAAATAGACTCCATTATCTACGGGATATGCAGACAGTTCAAGCTCCTTCAAGGCTTTAAGCGGTGCGATAGGACCAAACATTTGAGTAGCGTTGAAATATCCGTCACCCGAAAACGCTATGGCATCGATATTCTCCAATGCATCGCAATTCAAGAACATATACGAAAAGTCTGCGGGATCATCCTCTTCATTGTTGATCGTGAAGCGCAGGTCGGGAACATATTTCAGAGAAGTACAGCCGTCGAATGCGTGCGTAGCCTTTTGCAAGTTGGTCAAGTGCTCTATTCCCTCTATCGAGACTATATCCGTATTGTTTTGGCATCCGTATGATATGTCCGTAATCTGCTGAGCCTCCTCTACCGAGATCTCTCCATCTTGGTCTGTATCGAAAGCGCCGACCAAGTATGCCTTGAATGATTCGTCGGGGATATTTATAAGTTCAACGCTCGGCTGCTCCTCTTCGGTGTTGTCACCACCATCATCTTCATCACCATTATCGCCGTCGCTGTTGCCATTGTCCCCACCATTGTTTTCGGTATTATCGGTATTGCCGTAATCACCTTCGTCATCTTTACCGCAGGCGATGCAGGCAACGCTGACCATAATTATCAAGACCCAACGCAAAAACTTTTTCATGGCTTATGTGGTTTTAGAAATTATATCCCACAGAAATAAAGAAATTTCCCGTATGGATTTTTTCACCGTCAAAATCAGAATACTCACCACTCTTGGCGGCATTCATAAATCCGAACTCGTAGCCCAAGCCGAACGAATAGTGCTTCCAATCGACCGTTCCCGAAAAGCGCATACCGAAATCCGAACGATTGAAAGAACCCTCCTCGCCAAATAGGTCGTATTTCTCTTTTACACCATCGTACTTATATACATTCTTGCCTCCAACGCCAAAGGCATAATATAGACCTACGCTCGGATACAATGTCACGATGTCTCGGATGTTGAATTTGTAGTTTACCATGACAGGTACTTCCAAGTAAGCAGCATTGTATTTGTCAGTCTCGGAATCTCCATAATTGAACTTACACCCTTTTTGCGTGATTTGCAAGCCCGTCTCCAAATAGAGGGGCAGTGACTCGGTCAGAAGACGTTGGTAAACGCCCGCTACATGGAATCCCGCCTTTGACTTAGGGGCGAAGTAGTCCATTGAGACATTCGAAACGTTGAGTCCCGCGCGAACTCCGAAAAGATTCTTTTCATAACCCTGCGCCATTGCGCTCCCTGCTGCCACTGCGGCAACAACGATGGTCAGTAAAAGTTTTTTCATAACTTTTAATTGATTTTGTTCTTCCCGACTCCTGAGAAGATTCCAATAAAAGAAAGTGTGGAGCCGTTTCGTCTATCTAACTGAAGGTTGTGGAAGGACCCAAGCAAAAATAAACGACGCAATACCCCACACCGAGATAGATATTGGGGTATGAGCACACGATGTGCCATCCACGATAATCTATACAAGGAATGAGTGCTGTTCGTCCATCCTTTTGCTTTTGAAAACTTCCACATTTTCAGTTAAGGACAGTGCGAAAACACTTTCATCAATATGTCCACAGTGTGTATTTCTACGCCCTGCGCCACAAAGATACGAAATTATTTTCACAAACGAACAACACTCTGTGAGAGGTATTGCTAATTAAAAAGTTAGTGAATTATATGTTTCCTGTATCTCCTGTTGCCGAAGTCCCAAGTATCTGCGTGTAATTGCGGGTGAGGAGTGCCCGAATATCTCAGAGAGCTTTATCAATGCCATCTCCGCATCGGCACCCGCCTTGTCGACAATCTGCCGACCAAAACTTTTGCGCATACTATGCGTTGAGAAGTGTTCGATTGACAGATGATATTTTATCTTCAGCTCCTTGAAGATGCCATTCAGCCGCTGCACAGAATAGACAGTCCCCATGCGAGAAATAAAGCAATACTGCGCAAGCGACGGTCTGCCAAGAGCCGAGTAACACGCTCTGATGTGCTTTTGAAGCGATTTGTTGACCGTTATCACGCGTCTTTTCCCCGTCTTCCTCTCCACCACGATCAAAGTATCCTTATCTAAAATCTCTTCCCATGTCAGGTTACGCAGATCGCTAATACGCAACCCCCAAAATGAACCGCAAGCCAACAACAGACTGATCGTGTAGTTGCCATCGGCATACAATCGTCTGATAAGTCCCGTCATCTCGTTCCATGCAAGGTAATCGGCTGTTGTGTAGGAATACTTCAGGCTCATGTTACATTCACTTTTGTCTGTTACAACGATTTTTGAAAGATTATTTTACTCGACATCACATATTGTCCGACATATCAACACGATACAGGGTTCAGTAATCGTAAAAGTGAAAAGATAGCGGTACTAATACACCGCTATCAGATTCTCCCATCGGAAACTTCTCCATCCGCCCTTCTCCAAATCATAATAGGCTGTTGTCGCATAGTTCTCGCGGCTCTCGCCCCATCCGCAAACCTTATCCTTTACAAAATCGGGATTGGTAGTTCCGAAAGCAATACGAACCTCGCCATTGCTTTTGAGATAGGCAAATTTCACAATCTGTCCGCTGCGCAGCTTCTTTTTGAGTTGCTCGATGAGGAGAGCTTTACCGATACCGTCAATTTTTCGGGCATTGGTGCGAACGGTAATAATGTTTGCTCGAACTGCCGTGTCATGCTGAAGAACAATAATCTGTGTCATAGTTGTAAGATTTTTTATTACAGTTAACAATTAGAATCTCCGATAAATCTTTTTAGGCTCGCGCCAACCATTGAGGCGATACACCTCCCGCACCACATCCTCATAGGTAAATACATCCTTGACAAACTCCGCGCAGCGTCCATTCTCATTCACCTGCGTGTTTCTCCATATTCCCCACAGATTGCGATGCCGACCGAATGTATATTGTCCTACTTGTGCGCCCATAACCTTTGTAATGCTTTATTTCCTTTTTACACTACAAATATAATGCTTTATTTTTATATATACAAATATTTGTAATGCTATTTTTCCACATTTTTTGAATTTTGTAATGTTTTATCATTTTTTCATTACCTTTGACTGAAAATATATTACCAAATATCCCACATCATGGAACTGCGCATATCTGAGTTGGCAAGACAACGCGGAATGACCATTGCCGACATTGCAAAAGAGATCGGAATCTCAAGAGTGAATTTATCCAACTCACTCAATCGCAACCCCACTCTATCCCGCTTGAGGGAGGTTGCAAAAGTCCTCAACGTAGAGGTCTCGGAGCTTTTCAAACCTGCAAACCTGCCCCAAGTAAGCGGTTATTTGGAATATCGGGGAGTTATTACAAAGATCGAATCGTTGGACGCTCTCAAAGAGTTCATAAACAAAATCGACTCCGAGAATATTCAGCCAAAATAACGCCGAGATATACACCGAACAGTATAAAACCGCCTTGTAGATAGCTACAGGGCGGTTTTTGACTTTTAATCGCATTGCGCACGTGTCAAAGTTATTTCAATTGGCACAAATTGACATTTTAGTCAATATCCTTCTGACGTAACGAGAGAGGTATCATCCACCTTCGGTATTCTTCTCCAATAATTTTTCATGGCTTTACTTTGTTTCTCGGCTGTTTGCCGTTTTTCGGACTCGCTGCGTTGCTGATGCTTCAATTTCATCGCATTGCTGATCTTCTGTTTGGTCATGTCATCCAAGTTTCTAACTGTTCTTTCCATATCTCTTTCTGTTAATAGTTTATTTACTATAAATAGTCTATTTACTTGAAAAATCATATTTATATAAAATTTTATACCTGCGATACACGTCGGACTGTACCAAACATACTAACTATCCGCACTTTATATTTTTTATAAGGCGGCTTACACAAAGAATCTCATCATTTTTTTTCGTAATAAATTTGGGTTTTGGAAATCATTATCTGTATGTTTACAAAAACCGACAACCTTCTGACCTGTCCAAGGAGGAGTAATCAGCTATATCGTATATTAAGATTCTATATGCTTGGGATAACCGTCTCAGCATTGAATAATCGTGAAATAAAAAAATGAATTATTATGATAAAAAATTTTAAAATGAAATTCCCATTATCCGTGTCAACAACATCATATAATGGCAAATGCAAAGATTGGGGGAAAGTTACCTACCGAACCGAAGAGGTCGACATTGACTCATTGGCTGAGTATGTAAAACAGGGCTTTTGTTTTACACACATTTTCAAAGGTACTGTCAATAAGGAATTTGGGACACGTCAAAAAACCATATCAAATTTCGACAAGACATATACCGTGTTCATAGACGTGGACGAGAGTCCTATACCTGCACCAAAATTCTATGAGAGTGTTTCTTGTCCTCCAAGTATGCTTTACACTACCCCGAATAATATTACGGGAGAGGTAAACAGATATAGATTGGTATATCTGTTTGAATCACCAATTACGGATAATCACAATTATAAAACATTGGTTAATAAAATTGTAGATAGAATAAAATGTGACATACCCGATTTTAATATCGATACCACATGCATGAACTGTAGTCAGCAGATGGGTGGTAACAGTTTGAATAATTGTATTTTATATAAAAATTATTCTATTTATGATTATTCAGATTTTATTAAAGATGATTATTACCTGAACAAAGTATCCTGCATTCCGAAACCTTATAAAAAGGAGGGGAAGAATGATATACAACAACGGATTGCAGAGGACGAGATCATAATAACAAACCACGAATTTATAAATGACTTTTGGAATATAGCAGACTATGAATCGGCACTTTCATTTATATTAAAATACAAAGATATGTATCCTATAGTTGACATAACACCTGTCGACGAATCGCAGCCATTTATTCAACTAAATGACAGCTATACGCAAATCAGAAGAAGGACATACATTACCAAAGACAGGTATGGGAACAGGCGGACACTACCGATCAAGACAAAGAAAGGAAATCGGGAACGTATACTATTCTTGAATGCTTTATTGCGTCTGAAGATACAGCCCCAAATGGTGTTTGAACAACTCCTGTATGCGCTGACCTATGAGCGACAATATTGGATAGATAATACAGACAGAACCATTACCAACCATGTATTATATAAAATCGCCAAGGGAGCCTTCTTAAAACGGCATGAGTACATACCCAATCCGACTTATAAGAATAAAAACAAGAGCGGGTACAAAGTAAATCCCGCATACTGCAAGTCCAAAGGGGTCTCCCCGCGCAGTATGGCGAATCGCATCCGAACGATGGTGTCTGACAAAATACTGTCTGCGAACTACGATTTCACGAAGTCTGTAGCGGAGAACAGTCGAATTCTTAAGGACAAGGGGATAAAGCCGAACTCTGAAAGGCGGCTATATACTTTTTTACACAACTATAAAGACAATCAGAATCAATATGAATAAAATAAATACAATCGAAAAAAGATTTCGTATCTTAGCTAGGGACAGATGATTAGATGTTATCCAACAAAATCGGACGAGCAGAAGACTTCGGCAATTGGTTGCAGGGGTGGTGCCGAAGAGTCCGAGACAAAAATAAGGTGTCTCCGACACCACATAAAATTTGTCAAACGTGATAACATTGGCAGAATGCAAAAAGATATTGAATGCAGAAAAAATAAAATATACAGATGAGCAGGTAAAGCAGGTACGTCAGTATCTCTACCTGTTGGCAGAAATGCAAATTGAAATAGATAAAAATAGATATGAAGAATGTAATAATATATAGCCGCGTATCAAGCGATGAACAGGCGAAAGGATGCAGCCTCGACTATCAAGAGAAGACGATATCAGAATATTGCGAGCGGGCGGGATACAACATCGTTAAATGTTACAAAGAAGACTACAGTGCCAAGGATTTCGAGCATCGAAAGGTCTTTCAGGAGATAATGGCTTATTGCAAACAGCACAAGAGAGAGGTCGATATGGTGCTATGCCTCCGATGGAACAGATACTCGCGCAATACGACTGCTGCCTACAAGAACTTGGAATATTTCGAGAATATCGGCGTGGAGGTTAATACGGTCGATGAGCATATCGATTGGCGACAGGATGAAAGCAAGATCTTGCTCGGAGTCTACATAACGATGGCAGATGTCGACAATGCCAAACGTTCAAAAGCTACACGAGAGGGTATCCGTCAAAGTCAGGAAGCGGGCAAGACAACGAATATGGCTCCGTTTGGCTATAAAAATATCAAAATAGACGATTACCACAAATATGTGGAGATTGTCCCTTCAGAGGCAAAGATTGTTCGAGACATATTTGCTGAGGTTGCAAAAGGATTGGTGGCACCGATCACAATCCGCAACCAATTTGTGCGAACAACTACATACAATATGCACAAGAGCAATTTCCTGAAAATGCTGCGCAACAGATATTATATTGGAGAAGTATATGTAAAGGCATACCAAAATAAACCCGCATATTGGACAAAGGGTCTGCATCAGGCGATAATCGACACCGATACGTTTAACAGCGTGCAGGATATTTTGGATGGAACACGCCGCAAACAGGCTCGCGCAGGTAAATGTGTTCATCCTGATCTGTTCTTGAGAAAGTTCTTGATTTGCCCCGTGTGCGGTGCAAGCCTGACGGGTTCCCGCAGCACAAGCTGCACAGGCAACAGATATGCTTACTACCATTGCTCGGTCGACAGCAAGCATTTCCGATATAATGCGCTTGAGGCAAATGATATATTTCGTCGTTACGTCGGTAGTTTAACACCCAACACTACTGTGATGAATCTGTACGACTTAATATTGAAGGATATGAATAAGTCTATGGGACGAGACATCGATGCCCAACGGTCAACCCTTAAAGACGAACGCTCGAAAATAGACCAACGCTTAGCTGCGCTTGAGGATAAATATATGGATGGAGAACTCTCCAAAGAAGATTTTGAAAGAATAAAGCTCCGATACCAAGAACAGAGAACAGCCATCAGCGATAAGGTCAATTCTTTGGGACACCCCGACGCAACCAACATAGAACACAAGTTGGATTATGCTATATCACTGATTACCAACCTTCCAAAATACATAGATGATGCTCCCGTCGATGTAAAGATGAAACTTGTAAGTTCGATGTTTCCCCAAAAACTGCACTTCGACGGAAAATCATATCGAACTGACCATTTCAACGAAGTACTGAATTTGATCTATCGGCAGACCAACACATTACGCGGTACAAAAACAAAAAACTCGTCGGATTTCTCCAACGAGTTGCGTTCAGTGCCCAGGACAAGACTCGAACTTGCACGAACCTAATTGTTCACTACCCCCTCAAAGTAGCGTGTCTACCAATTTCACCACCTGGGCAGGCGGTATTTCGCGCGTCGTACACATCACATACGCTCGAAAAGGTGTGCAAATATAGCCACTATTTTATTAAATGCAAAATTTTCTCCCAAAAAACTATCCGCATACATACAACGGAGCCGCATCCGGGTCTCTCATCCGATGCGGCTCCGTGCGCTTGTGAGCCCGTACATCCGTGCGCCCGTGCGTCCGCCCCTACAGGCTGCGGGCCAACTCGGCGGCGCGGCTGCAGCCGTCCGTCTTGTCTATATCGCCCTCGTTCAGCACTCCGGGTACGAGCACCTCGCCCGCCATCTGCCAGCCCAGAAGTGCGGCCGACCGCTCCAGCGGCTTGCGTACGCCGTACATAACGTCCATCTCCGGCTCCTCGCAGCAGACGATAAGGCCGCACTTCTTGCCGCCAATCTGCCGTCCGCCCACGACGAACGAATAGAGACGGTCGATCACGCCCTTGATCTGTGCCGGAATGGAGTACCAGTATGTCGGCATGGCGAAGATCACGGCGTCGGCTTCGAGTATGCTCGGCGCAATGACATTGAAGTCGTCGTCGAACGAGCAGGCCTTGCCCGTCTTGAAGCATGTCTGGCAGGCGTGGCAGCCCCCTATGTGCATCATCGCCGCGTCGAAACGGCTAACCGTATGTCCGCACTGCTCGGCCGCCTCCGTAAAGGCGCGGACCATGGCCATCGTGTTGCCCCCCTTGCGCGGAGAGCCCGTGACAACAGTAATCTTCATGGCTACGTTATTTTTGTATCGTATTCGAATTCTGGTTGTAGGCCTTGGCCACGCAGCGCCACTTGCCCTCCATCTTCATCATCAGCAGGTAGTCCGTAAAGTCTATGCGGCCGCCCCACTGCTCCTCCAGTACACGCACTATGGCTACGGTCTCCTCGATATCCACGACGTCGATGCGGGCGCGGAAACCGGCATCACCGCCCACGCTGTCCACATTGCGGTAGAACTGTTCGATACTGCCGTGTTCGAGCTTGCCGTCCAGATAACCGAACAGCACGGCCTCGTCGATAAACAGCTCGCGCGCATAACGGCTGTCACCCTCCGCTACACTGCGGACGAACTTTGCGGCCGCCTCCTCCACGGCCTTGTACTCTTCGATACTTGCTCTCATAACGATCTGCGTTTTAAGGTCTCTTGAAAGATGTTTTGACATGGGCAAAGGTACATCGTACGCTCCGCCGAGTCAAGTACCGAAAAATTGTTCATGTACTGAAAATTTTTTCGGTATATGCCGCATTGCGCCCATTATGTGTATTTTTGTCGTGTAACAAACATCCCGGAAGATTATGTATCAACGCAAGATTCCCGTCGATCTGGATTGCCCGCTGCGGCTGACCATGAGTCTCATGGGCTCGAAGTGGAAGTCGTGCATACTGGACGAGCTGCGGCACGGGCCGCTGCGTCCGAGCGCCCTGCACAAACTCTTTCCCGAGGCCACGCCCCGCGTACTCGACCTCCAGCTCAAGGAGCTCACCGAAGACGGCCTTGTGGCCAAGACCATCTATCCCGAGCTGCCGCCCCGCTCCGAGTATGCCATCACGCCGCTCGGACTCACGCTCATACCCATCATCGACGCCATGATCGAGTGGGGCAACAGCAACAGCGACCTCTTCGTCCGCAAGTACGGCCGCACGCAGCCGTGACGCCACAATCCGCGCCGACGGAAAAAACCCGAACCCGCACTGACGGCAAAAGATACGGCCGCCGTATGTGCAATGTGCATACGGCGGCCGTCGGGATATACGGTTACGACACTTACAGGAATATCATCAGCACCAGCTGCGCCACCACCACGCGCACGAACATCGACAACGGATATACCGTGGCGTATGCCACCGAGGCATATTCGCCGGGGATTGTGTCGTTGGCGTAGTTCAGCGCCATGGGGTTGGCCATGCTGCCGCACAACATGCCGCACGTAGATCCGAAGTCGATCTTTCCCCAGCGCATGGCCGCCACGCCCACCACGATTGTCGGGATGACCGTAATAAGGAATCCGAGTCCGACCCACATGGCGCCGTTGGCGCTGACGGCCGTCTCGAAGAACTCGCCGCCGGAGCCCAGACCCAAACACGCCAGATAGAGCGAGAGTCCGAATGCGCGCAGCATGAGGTTGGCGCTCTGCGTGGTGTAGGTCACAAGATGCAGGCGCGGCCCGTACGTACCGATAAGCATACCCACGATTATGGGGCCGCCGGCAAGGCCCAGCTTCACGGGCACCGTGATACCGGGCAGCGACAGAGGTATGGCCCCGACGATAAGACCCACCACAAGGCCTATGTATATTGCGGGCAGGTTCGGCTCGTTCAGTTCGCGTTCGGCGTTTCCCAACACCTTCTCCACCTTCTCGACGGCAGGCTTGCCGCCCACGACCACCATGCAGTCGCCCATCTGCAGCATCAGATCGGGCGTGGCCAGCAGCGCCATGCCGCTGCGGTATATACGGCTTATATTGATGCCGTAGCTGTTGCGCAGGCGCAGCGCCCCGAGGCGTTTGCCGTTTATTTCGGGACGGGTGATGATGATACGGCGCGAGACGAGCTGGCTGTCGATGGCGTTCCAGTCGACATTCTCGCGGTTCCAGTCGATACTCTCGCGGCGTCCGATCATCGCCTCCACTGTATCTATATCCTTGCGCGAGGTGACGACAAGCACACGGTCACCCTCCTGCAACACCGTATCGGTCGATGGTAGCATCACCTCGCCGTTGCGCCACAGACGCGATATGACGAAGGGGACGTTCGTAAGCTCGGCCACCGTATGCACGTCGCGGCCGAAGACACCCGGGTTCTGCACGCGGAGCGTGGCGATGAAGGTGTTGTTTACGTGTTCCTTATTTGGGGCGGCCACATCGCCCGGACGCACCCACAGCCGGTTCATAACAAGTATCGCTATGATTACACCCAGCACGCCCAGCGGGTATGTCACGGCGCAGCTGAGCGCGGGGGCGGCCGTCGGCTGTCCCATCTGTGCGAGTGTCTGCTGCGAGGCTCCCAGCGCGGGGGTGTTTGTCGTGGCGCCGCACATCACGCCCACCATGTCGGGCATCGGCACGTCGAACAGAAACGAGAAGGCTACGGTCATGACCGTACCCAGAGCTATGACGGCCAGCCCCAGCATATTGAGGCGCACGCCGCCGGCGCGGAAGGCGCTCATGAATCCCGGGCCGACCTGCAGGCCGAGCGAATAGACGAACAGCGCCAGACCGAACGTCTCGGCAAAGAGCAGCATCTGCGGATCGATCGTCACGCCGAAGTGCCCGGCCACAATGCCGGCAAAGAATACGAACGTGACACCCAGCGACACGCCCCAGATGTGTACCTTGCCCAGCAGCAGCCCCACGGCGCACACGATCGAGATGACGACGACGGCCTGCAGGGCCGAATGCGTCACGAAGAGAGATTCGAACATTACCGGTATTGCTTTTTGTCCCTGTTATCGTATCTCCATCTCCCGAAGCAGGTACGACGCCCCGCCTATGCGGTCGATGACGAAGAGCACGTAGCGTATGTCGACGGCGATATTGCGGCATACCGAGGGGTCGAACTCCATGTCGCTCATGGTCGAGAGCCACGTGCGGTCGAAGTTTATACCCACCAGCTCGCCGCGGCCGTTCAGCACGGGCGAACCCGAATTGCCGCCCGAGGTGTGGTTCGTGGCGATGAAACATACGGGCACCGTCCAACGACCGTCCACATCGCAGCCCCAGCGGCCGTAATCCTTCGCCGCGTGTATGTCGCGCAGCCGCTGCGGAACGTCGTAGTCGTATATTTCGGGATTGTCCTTATCGATGACACCCTCCAACGTCGAGACGGGGTGGTGTATGACGCCGTCGGCGTAGTTATACCCCTCGACCGAACCGTATGCCACGCGCAACGTGAGGTTGGCATCGGGGAAGAACGCGCGGTCGGTGTCCCACTCCATCAACGCCCGCATGTAGGGCGTGTACCAGCGGCGTACGGACTCTATGTCGCTCAGGTTGCGGGCCCGCACCGCGGCCATGCGGTCGGTCAGGGGCGCGAGCATCGCCGCCATCCGCGCCACGGGATCGGCATCGAACTCCGCCGCCGTGAACTTTTCGCGTGTCAGCACCGTATTGTCGAACAAATAGTCGACATACCCATCCACGCCGCCATGCTCCGACACCGCCGCCGCGAACTCCGCAGGCACCTCACCCGCAGGCATGCGATCCATGAACTCGGCAACCATACGCTTGGCTATGGCGCGGTCGATCCCCGCGTTGTAGTTTTTGAGGAATGCGGGCTGCGTGTCGACGGCCAGATCGGTAAAAGCCGTGTCATCGGTCATACGCGACCGCGTGCCGGCAAGCGCCCGCGCCCGAGAGAAGGCCTCGATCGCCAATATCGACTCGGAATATAGCTCCGCAACGTAGTATTCGGGACGCACGGCCTCGTATGCGGCGTGTATCGAGTCGAGCAGATGTGCATATTCGGGACGCGAGGCGGCCCATGCCGCAAACTCTCGCTCGTATGCGCGCTTCTTTCCGACGGTGCCCAGACGGCGCAGCCCCAACACCTCGCCCTGCCACTTCTTCCAAGCGTTGGCGATCGAGGCGTGCTTCGAGGCGTACTGTATGCGCACGGCGGCATCCTCGGCCTGCGCCGCAGAGATTATGTTCAGACGCTGCGTGCGCAGCGCTATCTTCATCGGGTCCGACACCTCGGCCACATACTCCACGGCATCCGAGGTGACATACTCCTGCGTCGAGCCGGGGAATCCGTATATCATGGTGAAGTCACCCTCCCCGACGCCGCGCGTCGAGACCGTAAAGTGACGCTTCGGACGGTAGGGGACGTTATCCTTCGAATACGCGGCAGGGCGGTTATCCGCATCGGCATAGACGCGGAAGATCGAGAAGTCGCCCGTATGCCGCGGCCACACCCAGTTGTCGGTATCGCCGCCGAACTTGCCTATCGACGAGGGCGGCGCACCCACAAGGCGCACGTCGCGGAAGACATCATATACGAAGAGGAACTGCTGGTTGCCGTAGTACATCTGCTGCACGTCGGCCCTGTGCCCCTCCTTCTCGGCCTCGGCCGCTATATCCTCGGGATTCTCGCCAGCAGCTACGCGGTCGGTCACATCCTCCATGCGTACAAGGATGCTCACCGTGAGTCCCGGCACGGGAAGCTCACCCTCACGCGAGGCGGCCCAGAAACCGTCCGTCAGATAGTCGTGCTCGACGGACGAGAGCTGCTGTATCGATCCGTATCCGCAATGGTGGTTCGTGAGCAGGAGGCCCTCCCCCGAGACGAACTCACCCGTACAGCCGCCGCCGAACAACACCACGGCATCCTTCATCGAGGCCTTGTTGACCGAATATATGTCCTCGGCCGAGAGACGGAATCCCTTGCTGCGCATATCCTTTATGCGCGAACCGATAAGGCTCGGCAGCCACATACCCTCGTCGGCACGGGCTGCAACAGCCGACAGCGCGAACGCCGTCATAAGCAACAGTTTCTTTATCATAAGCTCGGTTTGTATCGAAGGTTTCGCATCGCAAAAATAGGCAAAAAGTAATAAAAAGCGTATATTTGCCTTCAGTAAAGGGAAAATCAAAGCAAAAACCTCTATTATGTCACACAAAACATTGATTACGGCCGCCGTGGCGGCTCTCGTTACGGCCTCATGCTCGGCACCCGAGGCCGTGAAAAACGACCTGCGGGCTCCGGCATACCCGCTCATAACCATCGATCCCTACACCAGCGCGTGGTCTACGACCGACCGTCTCTACGACAGTCAGGTCAAGCACTGGACCGGACGCGACTTCCCGCTCATGGGTACGCTGCGCGTCGACGGCGAGCTCTACCGCTTCATGGGCGCCGAAGACATACCGATGGATGCGCTGGCCCCCATATCGTACGAGCAGCCGTGGCAGGGACGGTATACGTTCGACGCCCCCGCCGCCGGATGGGAGGGCCGCGACTTCAACGATACGTCATGGAAGAGCGGCGATGCAGCCTTCGGCACCCCCGAGGAGACGAACGTCCAGACGCTCTGGCCCACGAAGGACATCTGGGTGCGCCGCACCATACAGATCGACCCCGCACAACTCAACGGCGGCACGCTCTTCGTGAAATATTCGCATGACGACACCTTCGAGCTATACTTCAACGGCGAGCAGATCGTCGCCACGCCCTACGAGTGGAAGAAGGACCGCTGGGTGGAGATACCGGCCGAGCTGGCCGCGACGGCCGCCGACGGCAAGGTCGTGCTGGCGGCGCACTGCAACAACCGCACGGGCGGCGCGCTTGTGGACATGGGCCTCTACCGCCGCGACAACAACTCGCAGGTTATGACCCGCACGGCCGAGCAGACCTCGGTCGACGTACAGGCCACCAGTACCATATATAAGTTCACCTGCGGCGGCGTCGACCTGACGCTGCGCTTCACGGCGCCCCTGCTGCTGGAGGATCTCGATCTGGTATCGCGCCCCGTGAACTATATCACATACGATGTTGCGTCCAACGACGGCGCCGAGCATGACGTGCAGATCTACTTCGAGGCCGCACCCGACTGGGCGCGCAACTCATCGGAGCAGAAGTGCGTGAGCGAGCGCGGCGACGACGGCAACTTCAACTACGTCAAGAGCGGCACCGTCGACCAGAAGATTCTGGGCCGCAAGGGTGACGACGTGCGCATCGACTGGGGATACTTCTACATGGCCGCCGACAAGGCCTCGTCACGCAGCTCGGTGGGCAACGCCGTAGCCATGCGCCGCGAGTTTGCCGACCGCGGCACCGTCGAGGGCCGCAGCGAGGGTGACCGTATGGCCATCACCGCACCTCTGGGCACCGTCAGCGGAAAGGGCAAGTCGGGATATGTCATGGTCGGCTACGACGACATCTATTCGATACAGTATTTCGGCGAGAACATCCGCCCCTACTGGAACCGCAACGGCAACAGCTCCATAGCCGAGCAGTTCGCCGCCGCTGCCAAGGATTACAAGTCGCTCATGAAGCGCTGCGCCGCATTCGACGCCGAACTTATGGAGGAGGCAAACGCCGCCGGCGGAAAAGAGTATGCCGAGCTCTGCGCTCTGGCCTACCGTCAGGCTATCGCCGCACACAAACTCATCGAGACGCCTCAGGGCGAGCTGGCATGGCTCTCGAAGGAGAACTTCAGCAACGGCTCGATCGGTACGGTCGACGTCACCTACCCCTCGGCGCCGATGTTCCTCTACTACAACCCCGAGCTGGCGAAGGCCCTGCTCAACTTCATATTCTACTACACCGAGAGCGGCAAGTGGACCAAGCCCTTCCCCGCACACGACGTCGGCACCTACCCGCTGGCCAACGGCCAGACCTACGGCGGCGACATGCCTGTCGAGGAGAGCGGCAACATGCTGATCCTCACGGGAGCGATCTGCAAGATGGAGCGAAGCGCCGAGTATGCGCTCAAGCATTGGGATGCCCTGACGGCATGGGCCGACTACCTTGTGGAGAACGGTCTGGATCCCGCCAACCAGCTCTGCACGGACGACTTCGCCGGACACTGGGCGCGTAACGCCAACCTCTCGATCAAGGCTATCGTGGGTGTAGCCGCCTATGGCGACATCGCCAGCATGGCAGGCAAGGCCGACGTGGCGGAGAAGTACACCAACGCCGCACGCGACATGGCCGCCGCATGGAAGAAGATGGCCTCGGCGGGCGACCACTACCGCCTCACGTTCGACGAGGGCGACACGTGGAGCCAGAAATATAATCTCGTCTGGGACAAGATGCTCGGATACAATGTCTTCGACGACGACATCGCCCCCACCGAGATCGCCTACTACCTCACCAAGCAGAACCGTTACGGCCTGCCTCTGGACTGCCGCCGCAACTACACCAAGTCGGACTGGATCGTATGGACGGCCACCATGTCGCCCGACAAGGCCACCTTCGAGAAGTTCATCGCCCCGATGTACGACTTCATGAACGAGACCACCGACCGCATCCCGATGAGCGACTGGTACAATACCGACAGCACGACGCACGTGGGCTTCCAAGCGCGTTCGGTCGTGGGCGGCTACTTCATCAAGATGCTCTCGGACCGCGGCATCGAATAACCCGGTAGGCCGGGCGGCGCGGCACAGCGGAACGCACCGCCGCCACTGCCGGGATCAAACGGGACAAAAAGGATCAAAATATCCATAAAAAAGACAATCTCTACGGCACGGCCGGAGGCACGACAGCTTCCGGCCCTCTTTTTTTATGGATATCAGCGGCTTGCCATAGCTCGGACACACCGCCCCATATACATACAAATGCCATCTGAAGCGACGCATGGCGGCTTATGACCCGTTGCGCAGGGGTTGAGAGGGAGTATGGAGACGGTGTTTTATAAAAATTTTTCATATCTTTATAGGCCGCTAACGGCAAACCCGAAACAAAATGGAAAAACTCAACAACCCTGCGATTCTCGTTGTCGACATGCTCAACGACTTCGTGACCGGCGCGCTCACATGCGACCGCGCCAAAGCCATCGTACCGACCACGGCCGAACTTCTGGACGCCGCCCGCAAGGCTGGTGTTCCCGTAATCTTCTGCAACGATGCCCACATTGCCGGCATCGACCGTGAACTCAAGATCTGGGGCGACCACGCCATCGCCGGCACCAAGGGTGCCGAGGTGATCCCCGAACTCAAACTCTCGGACAAGGACTATGTCGTGCCCAAGCGCCGTTACAGCGGATTCTTCCAGACCGACCTCGACATCCTGCTGCGCGAGCTCGGCGTACAGACGGTCGTAATGACGGGCCTGCATGCCCACATGTGCGTGCGCCACACCTCGGCCGACGCCTTCAGCCTCGGCTATGATGTCGTTGTGGCCAAGCAGGCGACCGACTCCTTCACCGAGGAGGACTACCTGAATGGTCTGGCCTACCTGAAGACCTGCTACGGCGCCGACGCCTACACGAACGAGGAGCTTATAGCCATGTTCTGACGGCGGCCCGATGCCGACCCCATATACCGCGGCCCCGCAAGGCCGCGGTTTTTCTTTCCACAGCACGGATATCCCCCGCACGAACGCCACAACACACCTGAACAACCGCCCGCAACGGGATTTTCATTTGCATCTCTACGGCTCTTTGCCTATATTTGTCCGTAATTAGACGGGAATGAGAGATTTTGCGGCCATAGACTTCGAGACGGCGAACAATGCCCGCACCAGCGTTTGCAGCGTGGGTGTTGTCATCGTGCGCGACGGGCAGATCGTCAGCCGCGAATACCGCCTCATCCGGCCCTATCCCAACTACTACTCGCGTTGGAACACCGCCATACACGGACTCACGCGTGCCGACACCGACCCCGCGCCCCATTTCCCCGAGGTGTGGGCCGAGATCGCGCCGATGGTGGAAGGCCTGACGCTCGTGGCGCACAACAGCCCCTTCGACGAGGGGTGCATGCGCGCCGTATTCCAACACTACGGCATGGAGTACCCCGACTACCGTTTCCTCTGCACCTGCCGCGCCTCGCGCCGCAACTTCGGGCGCGCCCTGCCCAACCACCAGCTCCACACCGTGGCCGCGGCCTGCGGCTACGACCTCCGGCAACACCACCACGCTCTGGCCGATGCCGAGGCGTGTGCCGTCATTGCCATGAGGATCCTCTGAACGCCGCCACGGCACATACCCCAAAAACATGAATATCGAAGAGTTGCGCCAATATTGCCTGTCGCTGCCCGAGAGCAGCGAGAAACTACCCTTCGAGCGTTTCTTCCGCGGGAGGCACTCGATTCTGGCCTTCTATACCGCGGGGCATATCTTCTGTTTCATCGACATCGACAATCCCTATATCTGTACTGTAAGGTGTCCGGCAGCGCGGCGTGACGAGCTTGCGGAGCGGTACGAGGGTATCGTCTCACCCTACAATATGGATCCGCGCAACTGGATCGGCATACGCCTCGAAAGCGACCTCGACGACACGCAGATACGTTCGCTCATACGGCAATCACACGACGTGGTGCGCAGCGACGGCCGCAAAAATACCGGGAAAAATCGCCGCGGCGTGTAATTTCCCTACGGCGGCAGCGACTATATATACGAAACATGCGAACAGGCAGCGCCGACCAAAGGCGCAGCCGCAAAACCAAACAGACAATGTTCCACAACCGACCATTCACTCTTGCGCTCCTGCTCCTAGGCACAGCCCCGCTGCCGCTTGCGGCACAGCAGGCGGACACGGCCGCACGGCAGGGCGTACGGACGGCGCAGACATCACCCGCATCATCCGAGCCGTGGAGCTTGGCCCGATGCTTGGAGTATGCCCGCGCCAACAACCTTCAGGTGCAGAGCGCACGTATCACGGCCGAGGCCGGCGACATAGAGCTCGAGGCGGCCAAGGCGGCACGCTACCCCACACTCTCGTTCAACACGGGCCAAAGCGTCTCGCACCAGAGCGCCATAAAGCTGATCAACGACTATGGCGAGGTCGTATCCGACGGCTCCTTCTCCTACGGCGGCAGCTACGGCATAGGCTCCACGACGGCCATATATCAGGGCGGGCGCCTGCGCAACAACGTGCGCCAGCAGGAGCGGCGCGCCGAGAGCAGCCGTCTGGGTGTCGAGAAGAGCCTCAACGACATTACGGTCAACGTCGTACAGGCATACCTTCAGGTGATGTACGCCGCCGAGACCGTCGAGATCAACCGCCGCGCCGTCACGCTGGCCGAGGAGCAGGCCGACCGCGCGCAGCGCATGCTGGAGCAGGGGGCCGTTGCCCGCACCGAGGTGGCGCAGATGCTCTCGCAGCTGGGATCGGCGCAATACGACCTCACGACGGCGCAGAACAACCTCGCACAATACCGTCTCCAGCTCAAGCAGCTGCTCGAGCTGGGCCCCGACGCCAGCTTCGACGTCGAGTTCCCCGAGATCTCGGACGACGAGGTGCTGCGCATCATACCATCGGTGGAGGAGGTCTATGACGCCGCCCTCGGCATCATGCCCGAGACGCGGCAGGCCGATATCCTGATCGAGGCCTCGCAATTTGCCGAGCGGGCCGCGCGGTCGGCCTTCTACCCGCAGGTGTCGCTCTCGGCCAACGTCTCGACAGGACACCAGTCGGGTCTGGGTCTCTCGATGGGCTCGCAGCTCTCGCAGAAACTCAACGAGAGCATCGGGCTCTCGCTCAGCGTCCCCATCTTCAACGGCAAGAACGCCCGCACGTCGGTGCGGCAGGCTCGCCTCAACACGCGGCAGGCCGAGATCGACAGCCGCACCGCCCGCAAGGATCTGCTCTCGACCATCGAGTCGCTGCACCGCGACGCCGTGGCCGCACAGTCGAACTATATGGCTGCCGGGCAGAAACTCGCCTACGCCGAGGAGAGCTACCGTCTCGCCGTGGCCAGCTTCGAGCAGGGCAAGAACAACGCCGTGGAGCTGAATACCGAGAAGAACAACTTCTTGGCCGCCATGTCGGAACGCCTGCAGGCCAAATACAAGGCCGTTCTGGCGGCCAAGATCCTCGCCTTCTACCGCGGCGAGCCGATAACGCTCTGAGCAGGCGGAACACACCAACGACAATGTAAAACGAACAACATAACACAATGAAGAAAAGGATCATCTGGATTGCGGCGGTGCTCATCGTCGTGATCGTGGCGGCCACGCTCTTCGGCCGCGGCGGCAAGAGCCCCGAGGTCAACTACGAGACGCAGGTCATCGCCACCGACACCATAACCCTCTCGGTGACGGCCACGGGTACGGTCAACCCCGTGAACAAGGTCGACGTGGGTACACAGGTCTCGGGCATCATATCCGACATATATGTCGATTTCAACTCGGAGGTGGAGCAGGGCCAGCTCATCGCGCAGCTCGACCGCTCGACGCTCGAGGCCGAAAAGTCCGTAGCCGAGGAGTCGCTCTGCGCCGCGGAGCTCGACTACAAGCTCCAGAAGAAGAACTTCGAGCGTCAGCGCAACCTCTTCGAGCAGAGCCTCATCTCCGACACGGAGTATGACGATGCCGAGACGGCCTATCTGAAGGCCGAGAGCAGCTACCGTCAGGCCAAGCTGTCGTTGGAGCGCGCCGAGATAAACCTCGGCTACACGCAGATCTACTCGCCCATCAGCGGCGTAGTGCTGTCGCGCGCCGTCGACGAGGGACAGACCGTAGCGTCGGGATACTCTACCCCCACGCTCTTCACCATAGCCAACGACCTGCGCCAGATGCAGGTCATAGCCAACGTCGACGAAGCCGACATCGGCGCCGTGAACGAGGGCCAGCGTGTCGATTTCACCGTCGACACATATACCGACGACACCTTCCACGGTACGGTGCGGCAGGTGCGGCTGCAATCGACCACCACATCGAACGTCGTGACGTACGAGGTCGTGATCGACGCCCCGAACCCCGACCTGAAACTCAAGCCCGGGATGACGGCCACCACGACCATCTATACGATGGAGCGCGGCGGGGTCTTTGTCGTGCCGGCAAAGGCGCTGCGGTTCGTACCTTCGGACATAACGGCACAGCAGCGTAAGGAGCTGCCCGCACAGCATGTCTACGTGCGCGGCGGCGACGGCACGCTCACCGTGCGCGAGGTGACGACGGGCATATCAAACGGCGTGCAGACCGAGGTCACGTCGGGACTCGCCGCGGGCGACTGTATCGTCGTTGGGCTCGCCGCCGCCGACAATGACGAAGGGGATATTTCGGTCAGCATATCAATGTAGCGACATGAGACCTACCGATAACATCGACATGGCAGCGGGCGGCACGGCACCGGCAGAGAGCCTTCACGCCGTCAACACGAAGCCCTCGGATGCCGAAGCCCGCCAGCAGATCATCCGCATGGAGGGCATACGCCGCGACTTCCGCGTCGGCAGCGAGACGGTGCACGCACTGCGCGGGGTGTCGTTCTCGATCAGCGAGGGGGAGTTTGTCACCATCATGGGCACCAGCGGCTCGGGAAAATCGACGCTGCTGAACCTGCTGGGGTGTTTAGACGTGCCCACGGCGGGCGAATACTACCTCGACGGCATACCCGTGCGCTGCATGAGCGGCAACGAACGCGCCACGCTGCGCAACCGCAAGATAGGCTTCGTCTTCCAGTCGTACAACCTCCTGCCCAAGACCACGGCCGTCGAGAATGTCGAGCTGCCGCTGCTCTACAACAGCGCCGTGGGGCGTGCCGAGCGGCGTGCCCGCGCCGAGCAGGCGCTGCGCGACGTGGGACTGCAGGACCGCATGAACCACCGCTCGAACCAGATGTCGGGAGGCCAGCAGCAGCGTGTGGCCATAGCCCGCGCGCTGGTCAACGATCCCGTGATCATCCTTGCCGACGAGGCGACGGGAAACCTCGACACACGCACCTCGTTCGAGATCCTGACCCTCTTCCAGCGTCTCAACGCCAAGGGCCGCACCATAATCTTCGTCACGCACAACCCCGAGATAGCGCTCTACTCGTCGCGTACGATCACCCTGCGCGACGGCCGCATAATCGAGGACACAGTCAATACCCGTATCGCCTCCGCGGCCGAGACCCTCGCCGCCATGCCGCCCGAGGAGTAACCCACACACAATACCGAGACAATGAACTTTGCGAATCTCATACACATAGCCCTGCGCGCCCTCTCGAGCAACAAGATGCGGTGCCTGCTCACCATGCTGGGTATCATCATCGGCGTCTCGTCCGTCATCACGATGATGTTTCTGGGCGAGAGCCAGAAGCAGAGCATCCGCAGCGAGATCAGCGGCATGGGTACAAACCTCATAGTCATACAGCCCGCATGGGGGCGGGGCGGCGTACGCATCTCGGCCGCCGACCTGCAGCGGCTGCGCGTGACGGACTTCGATGCGCTGCGCAACCAGTCATCCTATCTGCGGTCGGTCTCGCCCGATGTATCGACCTCGGGTCAGGTCATAGCCGGCGCCAACAATACGCCCGCAACCATCACGGGATGCGTCGCGCAGATGGTCGACATACTCAACTACACGATCGACGACGGCGCCATGTGGGGCGATGCCGAGGTACGCTCCGCGGCCAAGGTGTGCGTCATAGGCTCCGAGATACGCCGCAAGCTCTTCCCCGACGGCTCGTCGCCCGTGGGCCAGACCATACGCTTCAACTCCATACCCCTCAAGGTCGTGGCTACGCTCAAGGAGAAGGGCGGCGACAACGACGAACCGATATTCGTCCCCTACACTACCGTGCAGCGCCGCATGGCGGGCATACGCCACCTGAACGCCATCTACGCCTCGGCCGCAAGCGAGGAGATGTCGTCGGTCGCCGTCGCCGAGATCAAGGATATACTGCGCGAGCAGCACCATATACGTGCGGGCGAGGATGACGACTTCCAAGTGCAGTCGATGACCGAGATGCTCGAGTCGCTCAACTCGATCCTCGGTATCATGACCATGATCCTCTCCTGCATCGCGGGCATCTCGCTCGTGGTGGGCGGCATCGGTATCATGAACATAATGTATGTCTCGGTCACGGAGCGTACGCGCGAGATCGGACTGCGCATGTCGATCGGCGCAAAAAGCCGACACATATTGATGCAGTTCCTCATCGAGTCGGTCATCATCTCCATCGCCGGCGGCATCATAGGCGTCATCCTCGGCATAGGACTCTCGACGCTCATAATCAAGCTGCTCGACTACCCATTCATCTTCAACGGCTTCGCCATCTTCATCTCGTTTGCCGTATGTACCTTCACGGGAGTGTTCTTCGGGTGGTACCCTGCGCGCAAGGCCAGCCGACTGAATCCCATCGACGCCCTGCGTTACGAATAGCGGGGGCATGGCAACGACAAAAGGGGTGCGGACAGATCCGCACCCCTTTTCATATATCCCAGTAATCCGCTACACCAGACGCCGTGAACGGCTCTCCGGGGTAAGGTGAGCCCCGGCACTGTCGTATGAGAGATTTTCGATGAGCACCAGCCCCGGGCGCTTGCCCGCCTCTATGGAGCCGATCCCGCCGTCGAGACCCAGCGCCTGCGCACCGTTGACCGTAGCCCACGCCACGGCCTCCTCCAGAGGCACACCGCCGAGAAGCTTGAGCTCCTCCACCATCGAGAGGCACTCGTTCGAGGCCAGAGAGTCGGTCCCCACGCATATACGCGCCCCGTGCCGCCGCAGCAGCTCCACGGGCGGCCGCAATCCCGATATATAGTCGTTCGACCGCGGACACAGAACCCACCATAACGTCTGGCCGAGACGGTCCGAGACCAGATCATACTCCGCCTCTCCGACACGGCACCCGTGCACGAGCAGCACACGCCGCCCGCGCGGCACCATATCCGCCACACGCCTTGCGGGCGAACCGTGCGAAAGGAAGTCGCACCGCCACCCCATACGTCCGTACCACGCCGCAAGCGACCCCTCGCCACGGAACAACGCCGTCTCGTCGTCCGACTCCATGAAGTGGATCGACAACGGGTCGTTCGCCGCATCGGAGACCACCTCGCTAAAGACGGTATCCTGTATCGAATATGTCGAGTGTGGTGTAAGCGTCGTATCGGGATATTGCAGCAGCGGCCGCACAGCCTCCGTCGAGGCGTTCAGCCCGAAGACCTCGGCAAAGCTGCGATAGCGTACGGCACTGAGCGCCTTGGCCGCGAACGACGTCTCGCCGTTCACGATATCGGCCACGGCCTGCACACCCTCATGCCATATACGTGCATCGGCCGCCTCGAGGGCCCGCAGCCGATCCTCCATGGCAAAACCTCCGCGCACGGCGCCGATGGCGCGGGCAAAGCCCGCGAAGCCCGTGCCGCGGGCGATGGCTCCGCGCAGATACGACAACTCGAGATGACAGTGCGCATTGACAAATCCGGCGCACAACGCTCCGGCATAGAACTCCGTCGAGGCGTCGCCGTCGAGCCGCTCCCACTGCCCCACCGAGACGATAAGGCCCGTATCGTCTACCGTGACCACGGGACGCTGTATAACCTCCCCTCTGTCGAAGAGCAGGTGTGAGGCTATTCGACGCATACTACGACTCCGCGGCCGCTCCTTCCGGCCCCGCCCCGTCGGCATCATCTCCGCCCGTTCCGGCAGCGCCGCCCTTGTCCGCAGCCGAGAGACGGCTGCCCTCAATCATGCGGATCATGCTGTCGGAGAAGATACGCAGATCCAGCTGCTCGTCATACAGGGCATCGACACACTGCTCCGTCGGCGGCGTATACGTGACACGTATATCCTCCACCGTCATACGTGGCGGCGGTGTGGAACCCTTGCGCGTACCCACATGGTTGAAGTCAATGATCAGCTGCGCCTTCGGCTCGCCGGGCTTCGATATGAGCGTATGGTGTATGGCGTGCTCGCCGCCCTTGATCACCGTGCCGCCGAAACCGATGCGTTCGGTCGAGTCGCTGCATATCCAATAGACACGGTAGCGGCGTCCCACGCCCTTGTCGAGCGAATCGAGCGAATATGTCGCCGAGACCACGTAGTCACCCGTGCGGACATTGTCCACAACGAAGCGCAGACGTGTCGTATCGGCCGCCTTCGACACCCGCACCATCGTGTCGTGCAGCACGGTGCGCGTAGCGCGCCGCCGCGCCACGTTGTCGATCGTGTCGAGCACGGCGACCTGACGGTTCAGCTCCGCCGCCTCGCGGTCGAAGAGCAGGATCATATACTCCGCCACGTCGCTCAGATGGGCGCTCTTGCGGCGCGAGAACTCCTCAAGCGTATATCGCACATCCTCCGTCGTATAGCCGTAGCGTGCGAAGATCGGTTCGTAGATATTCAGCGAATCGATACTCACACCCTGATTGTCCACATAGGCGTTCGTCAGCATCGCGTCGTGAAAGATCTCGCCCAGCGTACGGTCGGGGATCACCTTGTAGCGGCGGCATCCCGTCGCCGCCAGAGCCGCTGCCACAAGCAGTATGGTTATCACTCTTTTCATATCGTTGCGTTATCTTTAAGCATGGCGCCCACCGTCAGGCGCGTCACCACATGTGCCACGACAATATAAGCCGCGGCCGTGAGCAGTACGTCCGCCGCGTGCAGCTCCACGGGATAGATATCGACCATGAGCGTCGCTGTCTGCAGCCGCACCAGCCCCACCGTCTGCTGCAAAAGCGTGAGGCCCACGCCTGCGGCCACGCCCAGCACGAGGCTCACACCGGCCAGAAGATGCCCCTCGCCCACGAATATGTCGCGCACCGTAGCACGGTTCGCGCCCATCTTGCGCAGCGTGGCCGCATCGTCCCGCTTGTCGATCATGATCATGACGATCGTACCCACAACCGTGAGCGACGCCACCACCAGCACCAGCAGCGCCACGGCGAAGACACCCCACTTCTCGAGGGCCATAAGCCGGTATATCGAGTTGCTGCGCTCGCGCGTGAGCACCTCCATACCCTCGCCCGCGATGCGTTGCAGACGTTCGGCCACGGCGTCGGCATCGGCTCCCGCG